>WBZY01000154.1_pt1 | contig 64527 bp, 53 predicted proteins | sample 5204191 | NCBI WGS metagenome assembly WBZY01 (sample SAMN12344363, study PRJNA552823) | activated sludge metagenome | biome: Activated sludge suspended growth; feature: Anammox Sidestream; material: Wastewater; isolation source: activated sludge from anammox sidestream of wastewater treatment... | reverse complement strand
GGGCGGGGAGCCACTCTACGTGCGGAGTCAGCCAAGGCTGCTCAAAGGTCCGGTCGGCTTCCCCGGAAGCGGGCATGACAAAAACACGCCCGTCATCAAGGTACAAGGTCCGGGCTGTGCCCGGACAAACATTCGGCCACAGGCCGAACCTACGCTTGGGCGGTGCGCTGCTTTCTTGCCGCGAGGCGCACGGCGATCAGGCCGGCGGCGAGCAGCGCGAGTGCGCCCGGTTCCGGCACCGGGGCGCCATCGTCCGAGATCGTGAACCGCGCGTAGTCGAGCACCCAGCCGTCGCCGCCACTGATGGTCTGGAAGGTGAGCGTGTTGCTGCCGTCGAGCAGTGCGAGGAACGACGAGAGGTCGAAGGTGTTGCGCCAGGCGTAGTTGTACATCGGGCCGACGTCGTCGCCGTCGGTGAGGGTGCCGAGCAGTTGACCGTCGATCAGCACCGAGGTGAGGCCATTGAGTCCCTGGCCTCCCGTGAATACCTCGAGCGAGGCCGAGGTGATCGGCCCCAGGCCGCCGAGGCTGTAGGTCAGGGACACCGCCTGGGTGCCGTACACCCACGTGTCGGTGCCGTCACCGTCACCACCCCCGACAGCGGACCATTCGAAGCCGCTGGCATGAGTCGCGCCGATGCCGAAGCCGTCGGTGTCGCCGAGTTGTGCCTCGATCGTGGTGGCGGAGGCGGTGGTGCAGAGCATGGCAAACAGTGCGCCGGTGAGGAGATGTTTCACGAGTAGGGCTCCCTCGGTGGATCAGAAAATCGATTAACGTAACGCCGCACCGTGTGCTGCGTCGCCGACGGATTCACTAAGCAAATTTTGCGCCAATGGATAAAGCGAAGGCAAAACAAACACATACACATGCGATGGCGATTGTTGTGTAAAAAACATCGACACGTGGTCGCCGTGTCGCCTTGCCGCGTGTGAACTGGCCTGGCAGTGACCGCAAATGAGCGCACCGCGCCCCGCAGCCGCACCCCCTGAGGCTGCGCCCGGCGACAATCGGCGCTGCTATGCTTGCCCTGCGTCGAGAATCGCCGAGGAGTCGTGCCGATGCCCCGCTTTCTGCACACCGCCGACTGGCAGATCGGCCGCCAGTATCCGCGTTTCGAAGCGGAGGACGCCGCCGCGCTGGCAGAGGCACGGATCACCACGGTGGAGACGATCGCCGCCATCGCGCGCGAGGAGCGCGTGGACGCGGTGCTGGTGGCCGGTGACGTGTTCGATGCGCAGACGGTGTCGGATCGCACGATCCGCCGACTGTTCAACGCGCTTGCCGCGTATCCGGGGCCGTGGCTCATGATTCCCGGCAACCACGACGCGGCGCTGGCCGAGAGCGTGTGGACGCGCGCGCAGCGCCTGGGCGCGGTGCCCGCTAACGCGCAGCTCTTGCTGAAGCCGGGCGTGTATGCGTTCGAGGCGCTGGGTTTCGCGGTGCTGGCCGCACCGCTCACGCAGCGCCATACCTATGGTGACCTCAGCGACTGGTTCGATCGCACCGGGACCGCGCCGGGGTTGCTGCGCATCGGGCTGGCGCACGGCAGCGTGCAGGGCGTGCTGGCCGAGGACATCGACTCGCCGAACCCGATCGCCGCCGATCGGGCCGCGCGTGCGCGGCTGGCGTATCTGGCGCTCGGCGACTGGCACGGCGCCAAGCGTATCGACGAGCGCTGCTGGTACAGCGGCACGCCTGAGCAGGACCGCTTCAAGGACAACGGCGCCGGGCAGGTGTTGCTGGTCGACGTCCCGGTCGACGGCTCGGCGCCGCGGGTCGAGCCGCGCCGGAGCGGGCAGTACGCGTGGCAGGCGTGGCAGTTCCGGCTGGACGTGGACACGGACCTGGACCGGCTCGCGCAGGAACTCGAGCGGCTGGCGCCGCAATCGGTGCTGCAACTCGCTATCGAGGGTCGGCTCGATCTCGCGGGCCGGCAGCGGCTGCAGGAGATTCTCGCGGTGGCCGAGGCGCGCCAGCGCGCGCTGCTCACCGATCTGTCGGGGCTGCGGTTGCAACCCTCGGAGTCCGATATCGCGGCGCTGCAGGCCGACGGTTACGTGGGCGACGTGCTGGCCGAGTTGCGCGACCGTCAGGCGGACGCGGCCGACGCGCTGGCGCGCGAGGCGCTGGTGATCCTCGCGGGGCTGCTCGGCGAGCGCGCGGCCGGGGAGGTGCGCTGATGAAACTGCGCAGCATCCGCGTCGAGCAGCTCCGCCAGTTCCGCCAGGCGGTGTGCATCGAAGACCTCGCCGATGGCATCAACCTGTTCACCGGTCCCAACGAGTCGGGCAAGAGCACGCTGGTGCGCGCGATCCGCGCGGCGTTCTTCGAGCGTCACAAGTCCGCCAGCGTCGAGGACCTGCAGCCGTGGGGCGATTCCTCGGCGGCGCCGCGCGTCACGCTCGAGTTCGACTGGGGCGGCGAGCGCTGGCGGCTGGTCAAGAGCTTCCTGCGCCAGAAGCGCTGCGATCTGCAGGTCGGCGGCCGCGCGTTCAGCGGCGAGGAGGCCGAGGAACGGCTCGCCGGGTTGCTCGGCTTCCAGTTCCCCGGCCGCGGCGCCAGCCGGCCCGAGCACTGGGGGATTCCGGGCTTGCTGTGGATCGAGCAGGGCACGGGGCACGAGCTGCAGCAGGCGGTGGCCTTCGCCGGCGAGCACCTGAAGTCGGCGCTGGGGCGCAGTCTGGGCGAGGTGGCGAGCAGCGCGGGTGACGAGGTACTGGCGCGGGTCGAGCGCGAGCGTGCGCTGTTGCTGACCTCCACCGGTCGTCCGACCGGCGAGTACCAGCGTGCGATCGCGGAGCACGAGGAACAAGGCGCCGCGCTCGGGCAACTGGACGCCGACCTGGCCACGTACCGCGAACAGGTCGATCGGCTCGGCGAGCTGTTCGAGCTCATGCGCGAGGACCACGGCCGGCCGTGGGAGGAGTTCCGGCGGCAGGCGGCGGAGGCCGCCGCGCGGCTCGCCGAGGCGCGCGGCGCGCAGGCCGAGCAGCAGCGCGCGCGCGAACAACTCGAGGAGGGACGCGCAGCGCAGCGCGCGTGCCGCGAGAGGCTGCTGGACTTCGACGGGCAGGAACAGGAGCTGCGCGATCGCGGCGAAAAACAGCGCGTTGCCGAGCGGGCGCTGGCGGATCTGCGCGCCGCGCAGCCGGCGATCGCCTCGCGACTGGAGCGCGCCCAGGCCGCGCACGGGGTCGCGCGCGACGCGTTGCAGGTGGCGCACCAGGAGGAGCAGCGCACGCAGCTGCAAGGCTCGGTGGTGCAGCTCACCAACGAGCTGGACGCCGCCGCCGGGCGCCTGGGCAAGGCGCAGACGCTGCAGGCTGAACTGCTCGGCCTGCGCGAGGAGCTGCAGTCCACCGAGATCGACACGCGCCGGCTGGCTCGGCTGAAGAAGGATGCACGCGCACTGGAGGATCTGGCGCTGCAGGAGCGCACGGTCGCCACGCGGCTGCGCTTCGAGCTGCAGCCGCAACGCCATCTGCTGTTGGGCGACGAGACGCTGACCGGCCACGGCGAGCGCCTGCTGCTGGAGCCGGTGCGGCTGCGCGTCGAGGGCGTGGGCGATCTGCACATCCAGCCCGGAGGCGAGGACCTCGCCGAACTGCTGCGCCAGCGCGAGCGGCTGCAGGACGCCGTCGCCGCCGCACTCGCGGCGTTGCGCGTGGGCAGCCTCGCGCAGGCCGAGGAGCGCGTCGAACGCGCGCGCACGCTGCGTCACGGGATCGAGCGCCGCGAGTCGCTGCTCGGGGAGATCGCGCCGGAGGGCATCGACGCACTGCAGCAGGCACAGCAACTGGAGCGTCGGCGCCGCGAGGGTCTGCAGGCGTCGCTGGCGGAACTGCCGGCGGCGACGGCCGCTGCGGCGAGCGTCAAGGACGCGCAGCGCGCCGCGGAACGCGCCAGCGAGGAGCTGGATGCGGCGCGGCGCGCGGCGGTCGATCTGGAGCGCGAGATCGGTATCGCGGAGCACAGGTTCGCGCACGCACGCGCGGAATGCCAGCGGGTCGAGGCGCTGGTGCAGGCGCCGGACCGGCGCCGGCAAGTCGACGAGAGCCAGGCGAAACTGGTCGAACTGCTGGCCACCGAGCGTGCGCTGCAGGAGACGATCGCGACCCGCCAGCTCGCCATCGACGCCGTGCGGCCCGAGGTGCTGGAGCAGGACCAGCGGCGCTTGAACGCCAGCGCGGATTCGCTGGAGCACGAGGCACAGGTGCGCGAGCGCGAATTCCATCGGCTGCAGAGCAGCCTGGAGGCGCTGGGCGCGCACGGCATCGAGGAGCGACGCGCCGCGACGCTGCAGACGCTGGAGCTCGCGGCACGCCGGCGCGAACAACTCGGGCGTCGCGCCGGTGCGCTGGATCTGCTGCTGGGGCTGTTGCGCGTCAAGCGCCAGGAGCTCACGCGGCGGCTGCAGGCGCCGTTGCAGCGCCACCTGAATCACTATCTGCAGTTGCTGTTCGCGCAGGCGAGCCTGGACGTCGACGAGAACCTGGTGCCGCAGACGCTGGTGCGCCGCGTCGATGGCAGCGATCAGCACGGCGACGTGCTCACGCTGAGTTTCGGCGCGCGCGAGCAGACCGGTCTGATCAGCCGGCTGGCTTACGCGGATCTGCTGCAGGAAGCCGGCCGGCCCACGCTGATCATCCTCGACGATGCGCTGGTGCACACCGACCGCGAGCGCCTGGCGCAGATGAAGCGCATCCTCTTCGACGCCGCCGGGCGCCACCAGATCCTGCTGTTCAGCTGCCACCCCGAGGACTGGCGCGACCTCGGCGTGGCGGCGCGCGAAATGCGGTCGCTGTAGGTCGCGGCGCGGCGGCCGGAGGCCGAACCTACGTGTTGGCGGCGTGGCGTCCGGCCTGGCGGCCGAAGAAGCTGGAATCGCCGAGCGACATGCCCGAGCTGTAGCCGTCGCCCCAGCGCGGGATGCCGCAGGCGGTGCGCCCTGCCGCGTACAGGCCCTCGATCACGTTGCCGTCGGGTGTGAGCACCTGCCCGGTCGGCAGCGTCGACAGTCCGCCCAGCGTGAACGAGGTGCCGGAGACCGCATCGCCGCCGAAGTTCAACGCCGCGAACGGCGGCTCGACCAGCGGACGCAGGTACTGCGGGATCTTGTGCCACAGCGGATCCTGGCCCCCGGCCGCGTGACGGTTGTAGGTTGTCACGGTGTGCACCAGTTCGCCCGCCGGCATCCCGAGTTCCGCTTCCACTTCCTCCCACGTCTCGCCGGCCGCGCTGATCTCGATGTCCTGGAACACCCACGGACGTGCGAAGATCGCGTTGTCCACCAGCAGCCAGCAGTGGTCGCCGGGCTGGCGCATCATGTACTGCGTGACGCGCCCGTGGTACGCGTCCTCGTTGATGAAGCGCTGGCCCGTGGTGTTGACCAGGATGCCGTTCAGCAACTGGTCCGGCGGGAACATCGGGCGCGTCGCGAAGAACTCGCCCATGTGGATCGTGGCGCCGCCCACGGACGCGCCGAGCTGGATGCCGGCGCCGTGGTCGTTGCCGGCGCTGGTCGGGTTCGGGCACTTCAGCGCCGCCGGCACGTAGCGGCGCACCATGTCCTCGTTGCAGATGAAGCCGCCGGTGCACAGGATCACGCCCTTGCTGGCGCGCACCACGCGCGGCTCGCCGTCGATGCGCACCACCAGGCCGTGCACGCGGTTGTCGTCGTCGGCCACCAGCGCCAGCGCGCGTGCGCTGTAGCGCGTCTGGATGCCGAGTGCGTTCACGCGTTCGGTGAGCTTCTCCATGATCACCCGGCCGGCGCCCATGCCGACCAGTTGCGCGGCATGCCCGCGCGGTGCGGGTCTGGCGCGCTCGGCGAAGGGCCACGCCTTCTCGCTGCCCGACCATACCAGCGTGTCGTCGGTCAGCGGCTCGAGGCATTTCTCGGCCGAGTAGGTGCCCTTGAACGGCACACCCTGCGCGACCAGCCAGTCGAAATGATCGCGCGCGCCCTCGGCATAGCAGCGCACGCGTGCCTCGTCGGCGTTGGCGCCGCCGGCCATCATCAGGTATTCGCGGAAATCCTCGGTGGCATCCTCGAAGCCGGCCGCGCGCTGCACCGCCGTGCCGCCATTGCCGCCAAGATAGAACTCGCCGCCCGAGAGCGCGGTGCTGCCGCCGGAGACCGCCGCGAGCTCGAACACGGTGACGGTGGCACCGGCGAGGCGCGCCTCGATCGCGGCGCAGGCCCCGGCGATGCCGAAGCCGACCACCGCCACCTCGGTTTCGATGTCCCAGTGTTGCACCGCGTCGAGGCGAAGCGGCTGCGAAAGCGAATACGGTCTGGACAAGGTGTTGCTCCTCGATCTGGAAGTTTCGTTGACCCGGGCGCGGTCAGTTCAGCCCGCCATGGCTGCCGGCCACCGCGCCGATCACGGTCGCCACGCTCAGCGTGAGCAGCAGCCAGTGCATGCGTTCGATGCGCCGGAACACCCGCTCCGGTTCGCGCCGCGCGCGTTCGATGAACCAGCGATGCAGGAACAGCGGTTCGGCGACGAACAGCATCACCGTGAACAGCAGCCAGATCGCGACCATCGCGTGCATCCACCAGAACTGCGGGTTCGTGAAACGCTCCCACAGATCCCAGACCCACGTGAGGTAGAAACCGGTGGCGCCGGCCAGCAGCGTGGTGGCGCGCGCTTGCCATGCGAAGCGCCCCTCGATCGCCTCGAAGAACGCCACCCGCTGCTGCGGTTCCTTCAGACGGCGCACCGAGGGCAGCAGCACCGTGGTCACGAAGGCCACGCCCCCTATCCACATCACGATCGCGCACACGTGCAGCGCACGCGCCAGGGCGAGGTGTTCGCTCGACATCGGTGGGCGGACCTCCTGGCGCGGTTCGTCGAACGGGCGCCATGATAACCGCCGCCGGCCCGTCCGGGGCAAACGTGACCGGTACGTAACGCGGCGCCCGGTGTTACCATACGTAACCTGAACTACAACAACCGACACCGAGAGGAGCAGAAGATGCCGAAGCCCGGCCGTATCAAGCCCCCGATGGGGCACGACAACGCATGGTGGTGGGAGCAGGCGGCGCAGGGCGTGGTCGCGATCCAGCGCTGCACGCAGTGCCAGACGCTGCGCCATCCGCCCCGCCCGATGTGCAGCGAGTGCCGCTCGCTCGAATGGGACTTCGTCGCCTCCAGCGGCAAGGGCACCGTGACCAGCTACACCACGCTGTACTACCCGCAGTTCCCCGGTTACGAGTACCCGTTGAACATCGTGCTGGTCGATCTCGAGGAGGGCACCCGTGTCACCTCGTGCCTCACCGGTTGCACGCCCGAGGAGGTCGATTTCGGTATGGCCGTGACGGCTTACATCCACGAGGACGAGGACGGGTTCAAGATCCCGATGTTCCGGCCGGCAGCGAAGGGGGGGATCTGAGATGGCGGTTTCGATGAAGAACCAGGCAGCGGTCGCCGGTATCGGCACCACGAAGTACACCAAGAATTCGGGCGTCTCGGAACTCGCGCTGGCGTGCGAGGCGGTGCGCAACTGTTGCGACGACGCCGGCCTCGACCCGGCCGAGGTCGATGGTCTGGTCACCTACACGATGGAGACCAGCGACGAGATCGAGGTCGCGCGCGCGGTCGGCCTCGGTGACCTGACGATGTGGGCCAAGATCAACTACGGCGGCGGCGCGGCGGTCGGGCTGATCCAGCAGGCAGTGATGGCGGTGACCTCAGGTGCCGCGAAGAACGTGATCGTCTGGCGTGCGATGAACGGCCGCTCGGGTCAGCGCATGGGGCAGGGCGTCTCGGGCAACATCATCAGCAGCGACCTGATCCACTGGTCGTGGTACATGGCCTACGGCATGCTGACCCCGGTGTCGTGGGTGGCGATGATCGCCAACACCTACATGCACAAGTACGGCGTGACGCGCGAGCACCTCGCCGAGGTCGCGATCGCGCAACGCACCTTCGCGCTCAACAACCCGAATGCAGCCGGCTACGGACGCCCGCTGACGATCGAGGAGTACATGGCCGCGAAACGCATCACCGAGCGGCTGTGCATCTACGACTGCTGCCAGGAAACCGACGGTGCCTGCGCGCTGCTGATCACCAGCACCGAGCGCGCGCGCGACCTGCGCCAGAAGCCGGCGGTGATCCGCGGTGTCACGCAGGCCTCCACGCGCGGCCAGGAGCAGATGACCAGCTTCTACCGCGAGGAGCTCGATTCGCTGCCGGAGATGGAACTGGCCGCGCGGCGCGTCTACGCGATGTCGGGACTGGGGCCGAAGGACATCGACGCCGCGTGCCTGTACGACGCGTTCTCGACCGAGATCGTCATGCAGCTAGAGTCCTTCGGTTTCTGCGAGCGCGGCGAGGCGAAGGATTTCGTGGCCGACGGCAACCTGCGCATCGACGGCCGGCTGCCGAACAACACCCACGGCGGGCTGCTGTCGGAGGCGTACATCCACGGCGTCAACAACATCGCCGAAGGCGTGCGCCTGATCCGCGGCACCTCGTGCAACCAGCCCAGGCGCGCCGAGCACGTGCTGGTGTCCAGCGGAGTGGGCGTGCCCACCGGCGCGGTGATCTTCGGGCGCGATTGACGCCGGCGATGCATGTTCGGCCACAGGCCGAACCTACAGCGAGCGCAGGAAGCGCAGCGCCAGTTCGGTGATACGCTCAGGTGCCTCGATCGCGGTCATGTGGCCAAGACCTTCCATCACGACCAGCTCCGCCTGCGGTATGCAGCGCGCGAGCTGTTCGGCGGGCTTCACCATGTAGAAGTCGTGCTCGCCCACGATCACCAGGTTCGGACAGCCGATGCGCCGCAGGGCCGCGGTGCGCGGATCGTGGTCCGCGTAGTAGCTGCGCGCGAAGGCGCTGCACAGCACCGGGTTGTTCAGCGACTGGATCTCCAGCGCCCAGCGCCAGCAGCGTTCGGGGTCGGCGTTGCTCTCGAAACGGTTGTAGAACGGCGCCAGCGGGTGGTTCGCCGGGTCCTCGCGCAGGCGGCGGAACATCTCGGCGAAGTTCGGGAACGCCGCCAGGTTGCCGGCGTTGAATTCGGCGACCGAGAGGATGTCGGGATCGTCCATCGGCACCGGCTGCTCGTCCCATTCCGGCCCGCAGTACTTCTCGAGCGGGATGGTGGCCGAGGAGGTATCGCTGGAGGTGATCGACAGCAGCCGCTCGCTGTGGTCCATCGCGTAGCGCAGCGCCGCCATGCCGCCGGTGGCGTGCGTGAGCAGGTGGAAGCGCTGCAGGCCAAGCAGATCGGCGAGCGCGCCGATGTCCGCGGCGACCGACTCGATCGAATACCCCGGGTTCGCGCCTTCCGGCACGCTGCGCCCGTGGCCGCGCATGTCCATGTCGATCACGCGGTAGCCGGCGTCGGCCAGCGCGCCCGAGACGCCGGTGCGTCCCCAGTAGCTGCCGTTCTCGATGAAGCCGTGCAGCGTGACGATCGGCGCGCCGCGCCCGCCGGTATCGTCGAAGAACACGCTGGCATCACTGCGTTTCAGGTAAGGCATCGGCGTCGCTCCGTGGTCGTTGCGGTTCAGGGTATGAGCAGCACGCGGCCGAAGCCGGCGGCGCCGGACTCGACCCAGGCGTGCGCGGCGGCGGCCTCGGCGAGCGGGAACTCGCGCGCGATCGGCATCACGAGTTCGCCGCGCGCGATGGCGGCGATCAGTTCGCCGATCGCCGCGTGCAGGCGCGGGGTCGCGAAATCGAAACCGGCGATCACACCGGTGACGCTGTAGCGCCCGACCATGATGTCGACCGAGTCGATCAGGTTCGGCTCGCGCGCGGCGCAGCCGGCGATGATCAGGCGCCCGTTGACGGTCATCGCCTTCGAGGCTGCCTGCAGCGCACGCCCGCCGACGGTGTCGATGCACACGTCGTAGCCGTGCTCGCCCGCGTGGCGCGCGATCGCCGCGCCCACGTCGTCGCGGCGGTAATCGATGCCCTCGTGCATGCCGAGTGCGTGCAGTCGTGCAAGCTTGGCGGCACTGCCCGCGGTGCCGGTCACGCGTGCTCCGGCCCTCCGCGCGAGCTGCACGGCGGCCACGCCGACCCCGCCGCTCGCGCCCAGCACCAGCACGCTGTCGCCGGCGCGCACACGCGCTGCCTCGACCAGGCACTCGTGTGCGGTGCCGAAGGCGGCCGGGATCCCGGCCCCGCTGCGCACGTCGAGCCCCGGCGGCAGCGCCCAGGTGTGCGCTGCCTTCGAGGTGCGCAGCTCGGCGTGCGAACCGGCCCATGCGAACGTGATCACCTTCTGTCCGCATGCGAAACCCGTCACGTCGGCGCCGAGCGCGACGATCTCGCCGGCCGTCGAGTAGCCGACGATGTGCGGGCGCGCGGGCGGCGGCGAGGACTGGCGGTGCAGCAGGTCGCCGCCCTCGAGGCTGATCGCCTCGACGCGGATCATCACCTCATCAGCGCCGCACATCGGGTCCGGGACGTCCTCGTAGCGAAGCACCTCGGGGCCGCCGTTCTGGTAGTAGACCGCTGCCTTCATCGCATCGTCTCCGGGCCGTGCAGGATCAGGAGAACGAATCCTCGGCCTTCAGGCCGAGCCGTTCGTTCTTGCCCACCATCATCGGTTGCCAGTTGCCCCAGCCCACGCCGCCGCCGACCGGGTCGCTGATGCGCACCACCGTGTCGCGGATCTGGTGCAGGCGCCTGGCGTTCTCGGGCGTGCTGCAGTCGGTGATGCGCTCGCCGTCGATGTGCAGCTTGCCGCGCCAGCCGCCGTGGTAGTGGCCGTCGAAGCCGAAATAGAGTCCCGCACCGAGGTGGAAGCCGGTGTCCGCGAGCACCTCGATGGTCATCGGGCGCAGCGTGCCGTCGGCCATGCGGCAGACGATGCGGCCGCCGAGGAAGCGGCGGTTGACCGGGTGGTAGTCGAGCTCGGGTTCGATGTCGACGATGCGCTCGATGCGCCCGTCCGGGTGTTCGATGGCCGACATCACCGAGCGCGTGCGGCCGCAGGCGGTGTCGAACTGGTTGAAACTGAGGAAGACCGCGTAATCGCTGCCGTCGGCGCGTTGCAGGTAGCTCGGGCTCCAGAAAAACTCGTAATCCGCCTGCGTGCCGACGCCGGGCGGCTCGGCATCGATCAGCGGATGCCCCACGCCGTAGCGCACGCCCCAGGAGTGGTCGCGCGTGCAGACCCAGCCGTCAGGATCGATCACGGTGCGCACGCCGTCGACCTCGATCCAGCCCGAGGCCACGCCGGTCTGGTGGTAGCGCACCAGTTCGCTCATCACGCGATAGCCCTGGCGGATGTGCGTGCGGTCCTCGAAGCGCGCCGGCACGCGGTGCTCGAACAGGCAGTCGAAGGCGATCGGCTGCGTGGCATTCGGTTCGAGCACGAAGCGCACCTTCTTCAGCGGCTCCACCACTTCGTAGCGGATCGGTCCGATCACGGTGCGGTTCGGCTCCGGCGCGAGCTCGCGGCTGGCGCGCACCGTGATCTGTTCCTTGCCGCGCGAGATGCCCGCGTAGGCGTCCATCACATTGCGGTTGGTGTATTTGCCGAGTCCGAAGCCGAGCTGCAGGCTGCCGTCGCGCGCCATCGCCATCGCGCAGACCTTCTCGGTCCACGAGGGGTCGGTGCTGCCCACGCAGGCGAAGGAATCCGTGACCTGGTGGCAGAACTGCTCGTCGGCCTCGATCAGGGGGCCGATGGGGTTGCTGCCGGGGCTGACGGTATTGTCCATGAGTGCTCCTCGGTGTGTGATCAGATTTGTCCGGTTCGGCCTGTGGCCGAACAGATGTCCGCGCAGGTTCGGCCTGTGGCCGAACATGTCCGCGCAGGTTCGGCCTGTGGCCGAACATGTCCGGGCACAGCCCGGACCTACACGAACACATGTCCGGGCACAGCCCGGACCTACGGTAGCCAGATCGCGCGGTCGCCGGCGAGGACGCGCTCGGCCAGGCGCCGGCCGTAGAGGTACTCGTCGCTGTTCTGCGGGCGTTCCATCTCGCCGAACAGGATGCGCCGCTGCGAGACCCGGATATCGATGACGCACTGCTGCAGCAGCGCGTAGGTGATATACCAGTCGATGTCGCCGAGCCGCGCGCCGGTGAGCGCCTCGTAGGCGGCGACCACCGCGTCGCGGCGCAGGAACTCCGCCATAGGATCGATGGCGGCCATCACCTGCGCGATGTGCCGGAAATACTGGTGGAAGAAGATCAGGTAGCCCACGTCCATCTCGCGCGGGCCGAGCATCGCGAGCTCCCAGTCGAGCACCGCGACGATGCGTGCCTCGCGCCACAGCGCGTTCGCCGGCCGGGCGTCGCCCCAGCTGACCACCGGCTCGCCCTCGTGCGCCGGCCAGTGCGCCTCCAGCCAGTCGAACAGCCGCTCGACGAGCGCGAAGCGCATGCCGTTGCGGCCCCACTCGTACAGCGCGCGTTCGCGTGCGAAATGCCGGCGCAGCGCGGTGGCGCCCGGCTGGTCGATGTGCAGGAACGCGGTTTCGGCGCGGTCGGCGCCAATGCCGTGGATGCCGGCGATCGCTTCGATCAGCTCCTGCTCGACCTGCCGCTGCCGGGCCGCCGACGCCTCGGCCAGCCAGCCGCCGAATACGTACGGCGGGTTGTCGGGCACCATCTCGCCGTCGATGCGCTCCATCACGAAGAACGGCACGCCGAGTGCCTCGCTGGAGCGCTCCTGCCACGGCACGCGCGGCACCGGTACCGTGCTGTGGCGGCCGACCAGCCGCATCGCCTCGACCTGCAGGTCGAAGTCGTAGCGCGGGAACAGCGGGAAGGCATCCGCGGGCGGGGGCAGGCGGGCGACGAAGTGGCCGCTGCGTTCGCTGCCGTGCTCGTTCCAGTGCAGCTCGAACAGCAGCGTTTCGCTCGACATCCCGGCCTTGCCGGGGCTGGCGAGCGCCGACAGCCGGGGCGCGCTGCCGGGCCCCAGCGTGCGCGCGAACCAGGCCGTCAGCAGCCGCTGCAGTTCGGCCGGATCGCGGGTGGTGACGCGGGGTGCGGCGAGTGTGTCGGTGAGTTCGCTCATGCCTCAGTGCGCCGTGGTGCCGTCGTCGATCTGCAGCGCGAGCCGGGTCTGCTCCTGGCGCAGGAAGCGCTGCAGCAGGCCCGCGAGCTCGCGGAAGAAGCGCGGCGCCTCGCGCTCGGCCAGGCGTTGGCAGAGCGCCGGCACCCACGCGCCGGGGTGGCGTTCGATGAAGTCGCGCTGCGCGCGCAGCAGTCCGCCGACGTCCTCGCCGGCGGCGCCGAGCTGCGCCTCCTGGAACGACAGGAAATGCAGGAACTCGAGCTCCGTGACCAGGTGGTCGGGCTCGCCCTGCGTGGCCTGGTCCAGCGTCAGGCCGAAGAAATCGTAGAAGCGCACCAGTTCCTCGAGCGGCTCCATGCTGCCGCCGCGGTAGCGCGCGCCGTTCAGTGGACAGTCCGGGCCGTCCGGGCCGGCCTCGAACAGCCGGGTGAACTCGACCAGCAGCGTCTCGTCGTCGGGGCCGGCGTCACCCAGCGCCTCCCAGTCGGTGTCCGCGAGCAGGGCAGGGTCGATGGACCCGAGCAGGTGGCGCAGCGCGCCGGCGAGCTCGCCGGCGCGGATCGCCTGCAGTCCTTCCTGGTCCGGGTACGCGAACGCGGTCGCGAAGGTCAGGTAGCTCAGGCTGCGCGAGGCGTCCATCGCCCTGGCGCTCGTGTTCTGCTCCATCGTGCTCCCCATCGATACGCTTTCCTCAGGCCGTATATTTGCGCAGATCGACGCGCGTGTCGCGGTCGTTGCCACTCAGGTCGAACCAGCCGACCTCATTGACCATGTGGCCGTGCTTGCCCGCGAAGTTCGTGACCCGCGTCGGACTCGGCGTGATCGCGTCGCTGGCCCGCCCCCCGACGTGCTGCGTGGCGAGCCAGGCGTGGAAGATATGCACCTGGCCCGGTTGCATGCCCGGCGTGAGCTTCACGCGCGCCACGAACTCGCCGAGGTCGTTGTGCACGGCGGCATAGTCGTGGTCGGCGAGGCCGCGCCGCGCGGCGTCGTCCGGGTTCACGAAGATCACCGGCTCGCCGCGTTGCAGCCTGAGCAGGATGTCGACGTCGCGCCACAGCGTGTGCACGCTCCAGCGCGTGTGGCCGCAGGTCATCACCAGCGGGAAGTCACCGCCGGAGCGGGGCGGCTGCTTGTGCACCGGCAGCGTCTCGCCGACCTCGACGTAGATCGCGTGATCGACGTAGAACTGCTGGCGCCCGGTGCTGGTCGGCCACGGCATCTTCCTGACCACGTAGTCCTGGTAGGGAACCAGCGGTTCGTCGGGCCGGTAATCGCTGGTGCCGCACCACATCTTGCCCATCTGGCTGACGCCGGTGTAGCGCATCACACCCTTGTTGGCGCGCAGTTCCTCCATCGTGATGCCCTGCGTCGCCGGCGACAGCGCGAGGATCAGGCGCATGAATTTCTCGTCCTCGTGCGGCCCGATGCGTCCCTTGTCGCTGAAGCGCCAGTACGCCTGGCTGAGATCGTACTCGACGCCGCGGTAGGTCTTCACCGTGCGCACGCCGCGGCGCCTGGCCTCGGCTTCCACGCGCTGCATAAGCAGCGAGAGGATCTCCCAGTCCGATTTGGCCTCGCCGAGCGGCTCCACGGCCTTGTCGGCCAGGTGCAGGTACGGAGGATACGAGACCGAGTACTTGAAGCCGAGCTTCTCGTAGGGGCCGGCGGTCGGCAGCAGGATGTCGGAGTGCCGTGCGGTGTCGTCCATGCGCAGCGTCAGGTCGACGACCAGCCTGGCCTTCGCGAACAGCGTCCTGCCGAGGCGCTCGCCCATGCGGCGGTGACGGAACGGGTTGCCGAACATGTTGAAGATCACGTCCGGGCTGCCCAGTTCCTCGCCGGGCACGTTGTGCAGTTCACCCTTGGCGATACCCTCCTTGAGAAACTCCTCGGGCGTGCGGCGCAGCGTCGGATCGTTGTACGCGGGGTTGAGCTGCTCGGCGTAGGTGCCGCCGTTCAGCAGCATAAGCAAGGATCCCGAGATGAACGCGGGACTCGCCGCCTGCTGTGCGCCCATGCCCATCAGCGCCGGGTAGATGGTGTTCATGTCGCCCGGGACGAGGTCGCTGGGGAAATCGTGGAAGGCCGACAGTATCTTGCCGTCGAGCTCCCAGAACGTCATTTCCTCCCAGCCGCCGCCCACGCGGCCGTTGTTGCCGGTCAGCGCGCACATCAGGATGGTGGCGCGCTGCACCAGCTCGCCGTGCAGGATCTTGCCCGCCGCGGCTCCCATATAGATCTTGGCCGCCTTCGCGTTCGCGAACTCGCGCGCGAAGCGCCGGATCACGTTCGCATGCACGCCGGTGATCCTGGCGGCGCTGTTCGCGTCGTAGTCCTCGAGGTTGCGGCGCAGCAGCGTGAACGCGCTGCTGAGTTTCACGGTCTCGCCGGAGAGCAGCGTCACGCGCGCGTTGCGCGGTTCGAGTTCCACCTGGTCGTCGGGGCCGAGCTTCAGCGTGCGTTTGTCCTGTTCGAACTGCGCCGAGCTGGCCGACCATACGACCGCGCGCTTGCGGCCGTCCCACCACGCGAAGCACTCGCGTCGGCCGCCCTCGATCACGTCGGACTCGCGCAGGAACTGCCGCGTGTCCTCGCGGATCAGCAGCGGCAGGTCGGTCTGCTCGATGATGTAGGGCACATCGTGCAGGTCCTCGTCGATGATGACCCGGCACGCCGCCAGCGCGAGCGCCGCGTCGGTGCCCGGACGCACGCCGATCCACAGATCGGTGTGGATCGCGCTCGGATTGAAGTCCGGCGTGACCGAGACGTACTTGCCGCCGCGGTAGCGCATCTCGGTGATGAAGTGCGCGTCGGGGATGCGGGTCGACATCGGGTTGCCGAACCAGTTCACGAAGTAGTCGCTGCGGAACCAGTCGTCCGAGGAGCCGCCCGGGACCGGGTTGCCCAGCACCAGCGTGGCGCCGGTCATCAGGTCGCCGGTGCTCGCGAAGTTCTCGGTGATCGGCATGCCGAGCTGGTTGAAGAAACGCACCATCGCGATCCAGCTCGGGCCGAAGTCGCTGTTGTTGCCGTTCTCGCAGTAGCCGCCGACGCCACCGCGGGTCGACAGCGTGTCGACCAGCTGCGCCGCGATCTCGTCGAAGGCCTCGTCCCACGAAATCCGCTTCCAGCGGTTCTCGCCGCGCGCGCCCACGCGCTTCAGCGGGTAGCGGATCCGTGCCGGGCTGCGGTACAGCGCGCTGGCCGAGGCGCCTTTCTGGCAGCCGCGCGGGTTGTAGTCCGGCACGCTCGCGTTGGTCTGCGTATAGGGCGCGCCCTGCTCCTCGCGCCAGACGATGCCGTCGCGCACGTACAGGTTCCACGAGCAGCCGCCGCTGGCGCAGTTGGTGCACGAGTGCGTGCCCACGCCGATGCGGTCCCAGCTCCACTTGCGGCGGTAGACGTCGCGGTAGCCGGTGTATTCACGTGCCTCGGGCGGGAGCCGCGCGTCGGCGAAGACCGGACGCAGGGTCTTGAGGTCGAGGGCCAGTCCCAGCGCACCGATGGCGGTGCCGCGCAGGAAGGCCCGGCGCGTCGCATGGATCGATTGCATGTGCGTTTCCTCCGGTCAGGATGCGTTGGTCCACTTCACCACCGAAACCGTGCTCGGGTCGGTGTCGAAGCCGCCGAACATGTCCTTCCATTCGTAGGCGATCAGCAGGTCCATCAGTTCGGACTCGCCGGTGGCACGCTTCTTCTCGCGCTCGGCCTTCAGCGTCGCCAGCGCATCGAGCACGCTTGGCCCGAACAGCCGGATCAGGTACGCGTCGGGAATGCGCGGCGTGGACTCGTCGATGTCGCCGTCCTGGTCGAAACTCAGCGGGCCGATCGGCGGCACGTAGAACACGTTGGGTTCGGTGCCGTACTCGGGGTGCAGCGGCAGCGCGACCTTCCACTTCTCGACCAGCTTCCAGATGGGCGCCTCGGGGTCGTCGCGGTAGCCCACGAAACGCACCCGTCCCGGGCACTGGCGCGCGCAGGCCGGCGCCACGCCGTTGTCGATGCGCGGGAAGCAGAACAGGCACTTCTGGGAGACCTTCTTCTGGTGGTTGAAGTAGATCTTCTTGTACGGACACGCCGCCTGGCAGAAGCGGTAGCCGCGGCAGCGGTCCTCGTTGACGGTGACGATGCCGTCTTCCTCGCGCTTGTCGATGGCGTCGCGCGGACACGCTTCCTTGCACGCCGGGTGCGTACAGTGGTTGCAGATGCGCGGCATGTAGAAGTAATGGGTGTTCGGGAACTCGCCCTCGCCCTGGTCCTCGTCCCAGTTGGGGCCCCAGGTCGGGGGCTCGCCCGCGATCGCGAGGTGCGAGGCATCGCCCTTGCCGCCGTAGTAGCTGCCCTCGTGGTCGAACTTCCACGCCTCGCCGAACTCCTTGCGGCTGGGGATATGGCCGACCACGGCGTTGCCCTCGGCGTCGAAGCCGCCGCCCATGTCTTCCCAGCCGTGGGGCGTGCCCTTGCCGGGCAGCGTGTTCACGGTGTTGAACCACATGTGCTCCATGCCCTCGTCGCCGGTCCACAGCGTCTTGCACGCGACCGTGCAGGTCTGGCACCCGATGCACTTGTTGAGGTCCATCACCATCGCCAGCTGGCGTTTGCTCGTGTTCATGTCGCCTCCGGGGTTCAGGCCTGCGGGTCGAGGATGAGTTCGTGCCAGCCGTCGTGCTGGCCCATCGCGAAGGCCTTGATGCCGGCGCGTTCGCGGTGTCCGCCTTCCCAGATCGCGAGGCTGAACGGGGTGGCCTGTCCGGGGACGAGCCGCACGGTGGCCGGTCCCTTCGCCACGGCAAGGGCGCGCGCGATCACCACGTGCCAGTGGCCGTCGCGGTGGACGCCGGCGACCTTGACCAGTTCGCGATCGAGGGTGTCGGAGCTGCCGAGTCCCTGCGCGCTGACGTGGCGGCCCCGATCGGGCTCGTCGGCGCGCCAGTACCAGGCGGTGACCGGTTTGCCGGGGGCGCCCATCGACATCAGCGGCGCACCGGGAGCGGCCGGGAAGAGCAGGGCGGCGCCGTCGGGGAACAGCGTGTCGTCCTCCCCGGCGGCGGCGGTGTTCATCGAGGCATCTGCCCAGCGCAGGCGGAACGCGATCTCGCTGCCGTTGTGCGCCACGGCGAGTTCGGCGCTGCGGATCGCGCCGATCGTGCCTTCGGGAAACGCCACGCGCACGGCCGCCGTGGGTTGCAGCGCCGACGGCGTGCCGCTCAGCGCCAGGGTTTCGGTGTTCACACGCGACCACGCCTCGCCGAACGGGTCCAGCAGACCCGTCAGCGGTGTGTCGCGAAGATAAGTAGCTTTCATCCGGATCTCCTCCCTTGGCGGGGTGGTCCCGGACCGCCCGCCCCGGGGGGACGGCGGACGGTCCGGGGACGGTGGCGCGGGGATCAGCCTCCCAGTGCGCCGAAGCGGTAGCGCAGCGACACACCGTACATGCGTGGTTCGCCGTAGGTCGAGTTCACGAAACCGCTCGACTGCTGCAGACCGATGTACGAGTACACCGCGTAGGTCTCGTCGGTGGCGTTGTTCACGAAGGCGCGCAAATCGACGTTCGATCCCAGCACGCCGTTCCACTCGGCCGAGAGGTTCAGCACGTCGTAGCCGTCGAGCCACGCGCCCGGGTCGTCCTTGGGATGCGTGGTCGCCGAGGTGTAGACCTTGCCGCGGTAGCTCCAGTTCGCGAGCAGCACCACGTCACCGGCGCCGTCGCCGAGCGCGAGCGTGTAGCGTGCGGTCAGCGCCGCCGTATGCTCGGGGATGTTCTGCATCGGGATGCACGAGAGGTCGGCGACGAAACTCGCCTGGCCGATGAACGGCACCGTCTGCGCCCCGTTGCAGGTGTTGACCACGAAGCCGCCGCGCAGCGGGTCGGGCTGTACCGTGAGCTCGAAGTCGTCGTACTCGCCGTCGAGGTAGGAGTAGCTGGCCGAGAGATCGAAGTTCCCGGTCGGGCGGATCATCGCCTCGAGCTCGATACCGCGGATCCACGCCTGCTCGGCGTTGAAGGTGATCGCACCCTGGTCGAGGCAGGTCGGCACGTCGGCGAAGTTCTCGCCGTTCGGGCCGGTGCACACACCGTTCACGAAACTGCCGATCGGGGCGTTGTTGCCCGCCGCGCGCTGCAGGTCCTCGTAGTCGAGGTGGAACACGTTGGCGTTCACGCGGGCCGGCATGCCGCCGAGATCGAAGTCGGTTTTCACGCCGAGCTCGTAGTTGGTGACCAGTTCCGGTTCGTAGGTCATCACGCCGCCGACGCCGGCGTAATTGAACCCGCCGGCCTTGTAGCCGTGCGTGACCTTGCCGTAGAGCATGGTGCTGTCGTTGAGGTCGTAGTCGAGTCCCACGGTCCACGTCGGTTCGTCGGACTTCAGCGTCTCGCTGCGCACCTGGATAGTGTAGGTGTTCGGATCGGTGTAGATGCGGTCACCGCGGTAGCGGTTGCTGAAGCGGGAACCCTCGGTCTCGTCCTCCGTGTAACGCAGGCCGACGGTCAGCTTCCACGCCTCCAGCGACCCCGACAGCAGGCCGAGCTGCAGCGTGCCCTGTGCGTAGACCGCCTTGCTGGTGATCTCGATCGCGTACGGCAGGCCGGGTTCCTCGGTGGCGGCGTTGAAGCTGCCGGTGGCCTGGAATCCCTCGGGTTCGAGTTTCGCGTAGTAGATGCCGGCGACGTAGTCGAGACGCTCGTCGAAGGCCTTGCCGATCAGCTGCGCTTCCTCGGTGAGCTGGCTGGAGTCCGACACGTTACCCCGCGTTCCGGGTGACCCGAAGGGGTTGTTGTTCACGTTGGCCGGCACGTACGGCGACTGCTGCGACAGCATCGGCAGGATGGAGCCGTCGAGGTCCCAGTTGTAGTCGATCTTCATTTCCTGATAGCTCAGGATGTTGCGGAAGGTCAGGGTGTCGCAGAACTCCACCGACAGCGTGTCGATGTAGGCCTCGTGTTCGACGCTGTAGAACTGGTCGGTGTTCATCGCGACCTTGCGCTCGCCGAGCTGTTCCTGGCGTGCCAGCACCGACTGGGTGATCGTCGGGTCGAACATCGTTGCCGGCGAGAACAGCTTGGTGAAGTCGTAGGCCATGTTGCCGACCAGGTTCGCGACGTTCGGCCCGGGGCCGGCGCCGTCGAAGATGATGCCGGTGCCGTTGTCGTCGGACTTCGAACGCAGCGCGATCAGGTTGTTCTCGATTGCATCGGTGGGGCGCCACAGCACGCTGACCCGCCCGTGCCACCAGTCCTTGTTGTCGTAGTCCTTGCCCGCGTAGCCGGCGCCGGTCGGGTTGCCGAAGCCGCAGTAATCGCCGCTGTCCACGTCGCAGACGGTGTCGTAGCCGAAGGCCTGCGGGCCTACGTCCCTGGTGAAGCCGTCACGGCTCACGTCCTTGTACGCGGCGCGCACCATCAGCCGCTCGGCGACCAGCGGCACGTTCACAGCCGCCTCGTATTCGCGATCGTCGTAGTTGCCGGCCTGCGCCTGCACATAGCCCTCGAAGTCCTCGCCGGGCTTCTTCGGCCCCAGCAGCACCGCGCCGCCGGTGGTGTTGCGGCCGAACAGCGTGCCCTGCGGGCCGCGCAGGACCTGCAGCGATTCGAGGTCGAAGAAGGTGCCGGGACCGCCCTGGGTGGGCTGGATCGTGCCCTGGATCAGCGGCACCTCGGCGAAGTAGTTCACCACGCCCACCGACGAGAGGTAGGTCTGGCCCTGGCCGCGGATCACCACGACCTCGGCGTTGCGCGGGCCGGCGCCGGTGCTGACCATGACGCCGGGAACCTTGCCGACGATGTCGAAGGCGCTGGTGATGTTCTGCTGGCGCAGCGCGTCGCCGTCGAAGGCGCTGATCGCGACCGAGACGTCCTGGAGGTTTTCCTCGCGCCGCTGCGCGGTGACGACGATCTCGTCCAGTCCCAGCGAATCCGTTGCCGAGGATTCCTGTGCGCTGGCGGTGACGGCGTACGAACCGAGCAGGCTGCCGGCGATCGCTGCCTGCAGCAGCAGCACGGAACGCCTGGGACGGATGGTGACATCTCTCATGAACTCGACTCCCCTTGACTTCTCGTTAATGGTTTTCCGCATTCGCGAATGCGGCCGCACCTGCCGGCGAAGGCGGGTGGCGGACGGCGAGAAGGTAGCGGCCCGGGGGAGAATTGATCAAATGAGATGTTTACATCGCAAGTGTATCGATCATTTCGATACGGCTTCCTGCGAGGCTTCCCGGAGGATCGCGAGCAGGTTGTTACGCAACCAGCGGTTGGCCGGATCGTTCTCGCGCGCGGCGTGCCAGTAGAGATAGACGTCCTGCGGTTCCATGTTCAGTTCCGCGGGCGGCGCGCAGACCTGCAGCTCAGGGAAGCTGCCCGCGATCTTGCCGATCGTGGTGCGGGTGCCCGTCAGCAGGCAGTCGGTGAGTTGGACGATCTCGCATGCGGTCCAGTAGTCCTGGCAGCGCACCTGGATCTCGCGGTTCAGCCGCGACTGGCGGAACGCCATGTCGACCAGGTCCCACGAGGCGTTGCCCGGCGTGATCAGCACATGACGCTGGCGCATGTAGTCGTCGAAGCCGATCGCGCCGCCGACCACGGCCGGGTGGCCACGGCGGGCGGCGACCGCCAGTCCCTCGCGGGTCATCAGCGCGTGGCGCACGTGCTCGGAATGCGGCGCCAGCGGCTGGATCACCACGTCGAACTTGCCGGTCACGAGGCGCGTTTCGAACTTGTTCAACTCGTAGCGCGCGATGGTGATGTCGTAGTCCGAGTCCGCGTCCTGGCGCGCGACCAGTTCCGGCAGGAAACCGGCGACGTCAGTGCTGTCCATGCCGATCGTCAGCTTCTGCCGCACGCGGCGCGGTTGCGACGGCACGATCTGGTTCACCGAACTCTCGAGCATTTCCAGGCCGGCCTGGATCGGCCTGATCAGGCTGCGCGCCTTCGGGGTCGGCGTCATCACGTTGCCGTGGCGCTCGAACAGCGGGTCGCCGAACAGTTCGCGCAGGCGGCGCAGGGAATGGCTCAGCGTGGACTGCGTGACGTGCAGCCGGTCGCTTGCGCGCGTCACGGTGCCTTCGCGGTAGATGGCATCGAACACCACCAGCAGGTGCAGATCGCCGCGTCGAATATCGATCTTGTCCATGTGCATCACATGAAGAAAATGTATTTGTTCGATCATATAACAGACTTGTACAGTCCCGCTTCCCGCGGCGGTCGTGCAGGCGGCGTAGCGGCGACGCGGTTTCGGCGCCAACCGACGGAGGACTGGATGGAACTGCACCTGGCTTTCGAACTGCGCTCCCCGGCCGGCGCCACGCCGCACCGCGAGCTGCACCCGGCGATGCTCGACATCTGTGCCTGGGGCGACGAGGTGGGTTTCGCGTGCGCGAACTTCGGCGAGCATCACGCCTCGGTGAGCGGCTACAACCCCTCGCCGCTGGTCAGCTGTGCGGCCGTGGCGGGCCGCACGCGCCGCATCCGCATGCGGCCGAACGTGCTGCTGGCACCTTTCTACCACCCGGTGCGGTTGGCGGAGGACACCGCGGTGCTGTCGCTGGTGTCCCGCGGGCGTTTCGAGATCGCGATCGGCGGCGGCTACCGCCAGCGCGAATGCGATGTCTACGGCACCCGGCTCGCGGACCGCTGGAAGACCGTCGGCGAGACGGTCGCGTTCCTGCGCCGCGCGTGGAGCGGCGAGACCTTCGAGAACGAGGGGCGCAGCCTGTGCATCCGGCCGGTGCCGGATCCGCCGCCCCGGATCCTGCTCGGCGGCGGCAGCGTGGCGGCGGCCCGGCGTGCGGCGCGCATCGCCGACGGCTTCGCGACGCCGCACGATGCGGCGCTGTGGGAGCCCTACCGCGCCGAGTGCCGTGCGCTCGGCAAGCCCGATCCGGGTCCGATGCAGCCGCTGGGGCCGGTGTTCCTGTGGGTCGCCGAGGACGTGGAAGCCGCCTGGCGGATGTTGATGCCGCACGTGCTCGGTCAGATCGAGGAATACGTGCAGTTCACGGTGGAGGGCTACGGCGAGGCACGCGGTCCGTACCGCGGCGGCGTGAGTCCCGCTCAGGCGCGCGCGAACCCGGCGTATCGCGTGCTGACGCCGGAGGAGGCGATCGCGCTCGGCCAGCGGCTCGGGCCGCGCGGACTGCTGCTGCTGAACCCGTTGATGGGGGGTATCCCGGTGCACGAGGCATGGCGCATGCTGCGCCTGTTCGAGACGCGCGTGTTGCCGCACCTGCCGTGAATCGCGGACAATTCACTTACCAGTAAACAAAGATGGCGTGACCCTATGCTCTTCTATTTCGATTTCCGGACCTGGCTGACGCTGATCCGTTCGGCAGCCAGCGAGCAGAAGCCCTCGCGGCGGCGCAGTGCGCTGAAGCACGTGCTGCTGGTGGTGCCGCTGCGCGCACTGGCGCACACGGTGTTCTTCTTCCTCGACGGCATCCTGTTCCCCGGCATCTGGTTCCAGCAGGTGCGCAACCCCGTGTTCATCATCGGCCATGCGCGCAGCGGCACCACGCTGACGCACCGGCTGATGGGCGCCGACGGGCGCTTCAGCGCGTTCAAGTACTGGGAACTGCTGTTGCCCTCGCTGACCGAGAAGAAACTGGTGCATCTGGTGGCGTGGCTGGACCGCACCGTGTTCGGGCGACGCATCGAGCGTCGGCTGAGGGCGTGGGAGGAGCGCGTGTTCGGGCCGATCCGCCACATCCACCACATGGCGCTCGACATCCCCGAGGAGGACGACCTGATCTTCTTCGATTCCTGCGCCTCGGGTTTCTGGTCCACCCGCGTGCCGAACATGGGTGACGTGGACTTCTTCCACATCGACCAGCGTCCGCCGGCCAGCCGGCGGCGCCTGATGCGTTTCTATCGCGCCTGCGTGCGCCGCCAGCTCTACCTCAATGGCGGCAACGTGATCCACCTGAGCAAGAACCCGGTGTTCTGTGGTCGCGTGCAGGCGCTGATCGAGGAGTTCCCGGACGCGCGTTTCGTGATCATGTACCGCAACCCCTACGAAACGATCCCCAGCCTGCTGAAGTTGTTGCACACCGGCTGGAAGATGCGCGGCGACATGGACGCCGGCAAGGCGCTCGAGTCGAGCCGCGTCAGCGTCGAAATATCGTTCGAGACCTATCTGCATCCGCTCGAGGTGCTCGCGCGCCATCCGCAGGTGCCGCGTGCCGAGGTCGATTACCGCGCGCTGATCGCGCAGCCCAGGGCGACCATCGAGAAGGTGTACGCGGACCTCGGCCTGACGGTGAGCGATGCGTTCCGCGCCACGCTGCAGAAGGAACAGGACAAGGCGCGCAAGCACGAGACCGAGCACCGCTACAGCATGGAGGAGTTCGGCCTCGACAGCCGGGAGATCCGCACGCGGTTGGCGCCGCTGTTCGAGCGCTTCGGCTGGGACGCCGACACCGCACAGTCCGCCGCCGTCGAGGAGGGCAGATCGTGAGCGACAACGAACAACGCGCCGCGGCCGCGGCGGGACAATTGCGTGCCGCGTGGGACACGCTGATCGAACAGCTGGGGCAGGCGCGCGAGGCGATCGACGATCCGCAGCGCTGGCCGCCGCCGCCCGGCGAGCGCAACCTTGCCGAGGGCTACCGCTACGTACTCGGCTTCCTGTACGGCTCGCTGGCACGCTCGCTGGGGCCAACGGCCGAGTTTCCGTACTTCGTGCGCGCGATCCAGCCGTTGAACCGCTCGACGATCGACAACGCCGACGCCATCTACCTCGTGGCGCCGATCGACGGCAACCACGGCTACACGATCCGCGGTCGTGCCGGCGACACCCGCCACTGGCGCGGCGAGCCGGCCGCCAGCGGCGTGCGCAAGGCGCCGCACTACGTGATCTTCGAGGCGCCCAGCGGGTATTCGGGCGACAGCGGCAGCATCGCCGAGATGCGTCCCGGCTCCCGCGCCAACTGCGACATGCTCGACAGCACCACGCTCCAGGTCGCCGCCGATGGCAGCTTCGAGATCCTGCTGGCACCCGAGCGTCCCGCGGGCCACACCGGCAACTTCATGCGCACGCGGACCGAGCGCTGCCGCACGCGGCCCGACGGCAGCACGCAGACGCAGACCTACGTGGCGCAGTTCGTGGTGCTGCGCGAGCTGTTCTGCGACTGGGAGCACGAGGACCTGCTCGATCTGTTCATCTACCGCAACGATCGGCTCGGGCGTCCGATGCCGGTGTACACGCCGGCGGACGCGGCGCGCCAGATGGAGGAAGCCGGGCGACTGACACGCAATCAGGTCTACTTCTGGAACGAGTTCTACGCCGTGACCTGCGAGGCCTACGGCGACATGAACGGCGACGGCCAGTGCTTCATTCCGCGCAACGATTTCAACCGTCCGAACGCGGCCTCGCTGGCGACCGCCGGCGGCATGGCGACCAACATCTACTGCGGCGGCATCTACGAGCTGGCGCCGGGCGAGGCGATGATCGTCGAGTTGCACCAGCCCATCGAACCGAACTACATCGGTTTCAGCCTGGGCAATATGTGGGGCGAATCGCTGGACTTCGCCAACTACCAGAGCAGCCTGAACGGCGTGCAGGCGCAGCGCGACGACGACAACGTGATCCGCTACGTGATCGCGCACGAGGATCCGGGGGTGGCGAACTGGGTGGACACCACCGGGCACCCCGAGGGGTACATGACGGTGCGCTGGGCCTACCCGGTGCGCCCGAAGCAGGACCTGCCGTGGGCGACCGCCCGCAAGGTGCCGCTGGCCGAGCTGATGCAGCAGCTGCCGGCCGGCACGCGTCGCGTCACGCCGGAAGAACGCAGGCACCAGATCGCGATCCGGCAGGAACACGTGCAACGCCGCTACCGGCAGCACTGACATGGCGGTCGCAAGAGCACTGCAGTCGGAGTCGAAAACTGGGGTCCACGGCGTCCCACGGGTGTGAAATCGCCGCCCGGCGCGGGCACCGTCGCGCAGCGAGAGGTTGCGCGACAGCCTGTGAATCAAGGCAACGACGACAGGGAGAATTCGTATGGCAGGCAGACTGTCCGACCGGGTGGCGATCGTGACCGGCGCGAGCCGCGGCATCGGTGCCGGCATCGCGAAGCGCTTCGCCGCCGAGGGCGCGAAGGTCGCGCTGGTGGCGCGCACCGTGGAGGAGGGCGGCAGCCATTTGGCGGGCTCGCTGAACGCGGTGGCCGCGTGGATCCGCGGGCAGGGCGGCGAGTGCGTCTGCATTGCCGCCGATCTGTCGAGCGAGGAGGACCGCGAGCGCATCGTGCCGGCGACGATCGAGGCCTTCGGCGGTGTCGACATCCTGGTCAACAACGCCGCCTGGGGGCGCTGGCAGCCGGCGCACCAGCAGCGACCGCGCGACCTGCGGCTGGCGTGGGAGATCAACGTGGTGACGCCGCTGCATCTGGCGCAGCGCTGCCTGGACAGCATGAAGGCGCGCGGTGGCGGCTGGGTGGTGAACCTCTCGAGCGCGACCTCGAACCTGCCGCATCCGGCGCCCTACGACTTCAGCGAGCGCTACATCGGCTACAACCTCGCGATGGGGCCCTCGGTGTACGCCTCGACCAAGGCCGCGCTGGAGCGCCTCAGCGCGGGGCTTGCGGTGGAGCTCGCGCCGCACGGCATCGCGGTCAACACGCTGGCGCCGGTCGAGGCGGTGGCCAGCGAAGGGGCGCTGGAAGCCGGCGTGATCGACGACATCGCGCACTTCGAGCCGGTCGAGGCGATGGCCGAAGCGGCGCTGGCGCTGTCCACGCGACCGGCCACCGAACTGTCGGGGCGCATCGTGCTCAGCCTGGAGCTGTTGCGCGAACTGGGGCAGCACAGCGTGAGCACGCTCGACGGCAGCGCCACGCTGCCCGACTACCGTTTCTGAATCCACGCACCGCGGCGATCGCGCCGACCATAACGGAGAACGACGATGGACGAACTGCGTTTCGACGGACAGGTGGCGATCGTGACCGGCGCCGGTGGCGGGCTCGGTCGTGCCTACGCGAAACTGCTGGCGGCGCGCGGCGCGCGCGTGCTGGTCAACGATCTGGGCGGTGATACCACCGGCGCCGGCGCCGATCCCGGCTATGCCGGGGCCGTGGCCGCGGAGATCCGCGCCGACGGCGGCACCGCGGTCGCGGACCCGAACTCGGTGGCCGAACCGCAGGCGGCGGCGCAGATCGTGCAGCATGCGATGGATCTCTGGGGGCAGGTCGACATCCTGGTCAACAACGCCGGCGTGGTCACGTCGGTGGGCACGCTGGACCAGGTCAGCGACCAGAACTTCCGCACCGACCTCTACAGCGCCGCCGGCGGCACCTTCCACCTGATGCGCGCGGTGTGGCGGCATATGTGGGATCGCAACTACGGCCGTATCGTGAACGTCGCTTCGGGATCGTTCTTCGGCATGGGCAGCGCGGTGCCTTACCCCGCCGCCAAGGGCGCGGTGATCGGCATGACGCGCGGCACCGCGGTGGCGGCACAGATGCGCGAACGCAACCTGCGCATCAACGTGATCATGCCGATCTCGGTGAGCCGCATGACGGTGCACATGGGCGAGGAGGTGTGCAGCGCGATGGGACGCTGGTTCCCGCCGGAAGCGGTGGCACCGGTGGTGGCGCTGCTCGCGCACGAGCGCTGTCCGTGCAACGGCGAGATCCTCAGTGTGGGCGGCGGCGGGTTCCGGCGCATTTTCCTCGGCGCCACGCCGGGCTATCACCAGCAGGAGCGGCCGCTCACCATCGAGGACGCGCTGGCGCACTTCCCCGAGGCGATGGACACGGCGGGCTACAGGATTCCGCAACACGCGCTCGAGGAGGCGGCTATGTATCCGGGCAAGGTAGACTGGGACGCGTTCCTGCAGTTCATCGCGTGAGTGGAGGGAGCGGCATGCCGTACGAGGTTGCGGAGCAAGGCATCGCGGGGCGCGCGTTCATCGTGACCGGCGGCGGTTCGGGGATCGGCGCGGCCTGCGCCGCACGTCTGCTCGCCGACGGTGCGCGGGTCACCATCTGCGGCCGCAGCGGGGAGCGCCTGCGCGAGGCCGCGCTGCGGCTGGCGCCGGACGAGCCGACGCGCGCGCGGTTGCACTGCGAGGCAGTGGACGTGACGGTCGAGGCCGACGTGGCGCGGCTGGTGGAACGCACGCTGGCGGTGCACGGCGCGCTGCACGGTTTCGTGGCCAACGCGGGCGGCGGCGGTGCGCTCGCGCCCTACCACCGGCGCGATACCGCGGACTACCTGCAGGTGCTGCACCAGAACCTGCTGGGAACGATGCTGTGCGTGAAATACGCGACGCCGGCACTCGCCGCGGCCGGCGGCGGGTGCTTCGTCGGCATGTCCTCGCTCGCGGGCAGCCGCACCCATCCGTACTTCGGGGCCTACCCGGTAGCGAAGGCCGGCATCGAGGCACTGATGCGCAACGCCGCCGACGAATACGGCCCGGTGAACGTGCGCTTCAACGCGGTCGCGCCGGGGTTCATCGAGACCGAGGCGATGGAGGTGGTGCCGCGCGACAGCACGGTGTACCGCTCCTACGTGGACAACACGCCGTTGGGGGGTGTCGGCAAGGCGGAGGACGTCGCGGCGCTGGTGCGTTTCCTGCTCGGCCCCGAGGCGCGCTGGATCACCGGCGAGACGATCCGCATCGATGGCGGCAACCACCTGCGGCGCGGACCGGACTACGGCGCCTTCGTCGGGCTCGATCTGCCGGCGGCCGTGTCCTGATGGCGCGCCCGTGCTGCTAGGCCGTGCCCGGGTTGCGCAACGGCGCCAGCAGTTGCGCGGCGAGTTCCGGCGCGATGCCGCGGTAGGCGCGCTGCTTGCTGGTCGACACACCGTAATCCCGGCGCAGGCGCGCGAGCATCAGCGCCATATGGGTACCGGCGGCGATCGCCTCGACCACCGGCACCTCGGTGCCGCCGATCTTCGCGTAGCCGTGCATCGAGAATGCCGAGTACATGCCGCAGGCTGTGCAGATCACGTCGGCCCCGTCCTCGATCATGCCGCGCGCGACTTCCTCGAAGCGCGGTATCACCCTGGCGCGCAGGTACTCCGGATCGCCGACCCAGTCGGTGCCGTCCTCGTAGAAGCCCGGGGAGCGCACCGGGCGGTTGCGGATCGCGCGGTCCTCCAACCGGTAGGACTCGAGATTGCGCTCGACCAGCGCCACCGAGGCCTCGTCGGCGGTGATCACGCCGAAGCGCCGCCCGAGCATGCAGGCGGTGAGCAGGGCACTCTCGGTCGCGCTCACCACCGGGATGCGCAGCGCGTCGCGCGCGGCGTGCAGGCCGGGATCGTTGCCGCAGGCGATCAGCGCCGCGTCGCAGCCCGCGGCCTCGCCGGCGGCCAGCGCATCGAGGATGCCGGTGACGTTGTAGGCTTCCATCGACGCGCAGCTGGTGTAGTACGCCGAGCGTTCGTTGAACGCGACGTTGAGCTCCACGCCGGGGCCGGCGATCGACTGGATCATCGCGGTCTGGGCATCGTAGAGGATCGCCATCTTCGCGCCGATGAAGCGGTCGTTCTGCGGGCTGGGCCAGATGTGCTGGACGTGGAGTTTCATCGTCGTCCCCCGTGCGGTAGCCTGTTTTGCTGAGGAGTAAGTAATATCTGCACGGCAGGCTGTATACCGCATCGGGAGGCGGAGTTCCATAGCACGTCATGAATCCGGCAATCGGGGAGAACAGGCGATGAAGAATCCGCTCGCCGGTGTGCGTGTGCTCGAGCTCGGGACGTGGATAGCCGGTCCGGCGGCCGGCGCGCTGCTCGCGGACTGGGGCGCCAGCGTGATCAAGATCGAACCACCGCGGGGGGACCCCTTGCGTGGCATCACGCAGCCGGGAATGCCGCCGGGCAGCAACCCGTGGTTCGAGAACGTGAACCGCGGCAAACGCTCGGTGGCGATCGATCTGCGCGCTGCGACCGGACACGAGTTGTTCGAGCGCCTGCTTGCCCAAAGCGATGTGCTGATCGTGAACCTGCAGTCGAGCGCGGCGCAGAAGCTCGGCGTCGATGCGCCGAGCGTGCGCACCGCGCATCCTTCGCTGCTCTACTGCCGCATCACCGGCTACGGCCCGCACGGACCCGATGCGGACCGTCCCAGCTTCGACAGCGGGGCGTTCTGGGCCCGCTCGGGCTTCATGACGACGATGCGACAGGACGACGCGGATCCGCCGGTGCCGCCGTCGAGCATCGGCGACATGTCGACCGCGCTGGCCTGCGCCGGCGCGATCGCCGCGGCGCTGTTCCGCCGCGCGAGCACGGGCGAGGGCGCGCTGATCGACGTCTCGCTGTACCGCACCGGAATCCACGTGATGGCCTGGAATATCGCGGGCCATCTGCGCGGCGTGCCGCTGTTCCGTCATCCGAAACACGATCAGGTGCTGAACGCGCTCTACAACGTCTATCGTGCCGGCGACGGGCTGGATCTCTACCTGACCATGAATACCCCGGACCCGTACTGGCCGGGGTTCTGCCGCGCGATCGGGCGCCCCGAGCTCATGACCGACCCGCGCTACGAGGTGTTCGCGCGTCGCGCGCAGAACGCCGCCGGGCTCGTCCGGCTGCTCGACGAGGTGTTCCTGACGCGCACGCGCGCGGAGTGGGGGGCACGCTTCGACGCCGAGGGGGTGATCTGGGCCGAGGCGCAGACGGTGGAGCAGATAACCGAGGATGCGCAGGCGGCACTCAACAACGCCTGGATAGCGATCGACGATCCGACCCACGGACATATTCGCATGCCGGCCGGCCCGGCGGATTTCGACGGCGTGAACTCATGCGTGGACACGCCGGCGCCGGAATACGGCGCCGATACCGAGCAGGTGCTGCTCGAGCTGGGGTACACGTGGGAGCAGATCGCGGCGCTGAAGCACGGCGGTGCGATCCCCTGAGCGCGGGCTTGCGGTGGCGAGCGCGCGGGCTGGTATAGTGGGGCGGTCGTCGATGCAATCGTCACGGTGCCGCCGGCACCGGGAAGGGGATCTATGGATGCCAGGGTGGAAGCTTCAACGGGTGCGCGCCGCGCGCGCCGGGCACGCGTCGGACGCCCCGCGCGGATCTCGCGCGAGGCGATCCTCGCCGAATCGCTGAAGCTGCTGGAGAACTGCAGCGTCGAGCAGTTCACGCTGGCGAGCGTGGCGCGCCGGCTCGGTACGGTGTCGATGGCGCTGTACAACTATTTTCCGAGTCGCGAGGCGTTGCTCGCCGAGGTGGCGAGCGAGGTCTGCAAGCAGTTCCGGATGCCCGATCCGGTCGCCGGCCAGGACTGGAAGAAGACGCTCGCGGACTGGACGTGGACGTTGTACGAGCTCGGCAAGCGCTACCCGATGATGTTCAAGGTCACGGGTGTCGACGGCAAGACCTCCGCCGGCTGGCTTGCCATCACGCACGTGGTCGGCGAGACGCTGTACGAGCTCGGTTTCCGCGGCAAGGAGCTCGCGCTGACCAAGTGGCTGTTCTGCTGCCAGGTGATGAACCTGCTGCACATCGAGGTCACCGACATGGGCTATCACTCGCAGATCTCGCTGGCGCGGGTGGAGGAGCTGGCACCGGAGCAGCAGCGGTTCTTCCTGATGCTGCGCCCCTACCACGAGAAGATCTCCTCGGGGGACGTGCTGCGCGAGGGGCTCGCGGACCTGATCGGGGCCGTGGAGCGCCGCATCCCGCAGCGCCGGCGCGGCCGCTGAACGACCCGCGCCGGCACCGCGGCAGGACCGCTCAGTCCCCGAGCAGGCGTTCCGCGGTGCTGCGTGCCCAGCGGTAGTCGGCCTTGCCCATCGGGCTGCGCGGCACCTCGTCGACGAACAGTACCTCCTTCGGCACCTTGTAGCCGGCGAGTTTCGTGCGGCAATGCCGCTTCATCGCCTCCGCGTCCGCGACGACGTCCTCGGCCAGCTCGACCAGTGCCACCACCTTCTGGCCCCAGCGCGGGTCCGCGACGCCGACCACCACCGCGTCGCTCACGCCGGGATACGAGCGCAGACCTTCCTCGACCTCTTCGGTGAACACCTTCTCGCCGCCGGTGTTGATGCACTGCGAATCGCGGCCGAACACGGTGATCGAACCATCGGGCTCCAGGCGCGCGCTGTCGCCGCTGATGGCGCAGCGCTTGCCGTCGATGGTGACGAAGGTGGCGGCGGTTTTGGCCGGATCGCGGAAATAGCCGATCGGCAGGTGCCCCATGCGCACCAGGATGCCCATCTCGCCCGGCTCGGCGAAGCGCACCCCGTCGACCAGCACCGCCACGGTGGGGCTGGGCGGCATGCGCAGCAGCCCGCCGTCGCTCGGCTTGGTGCCGCCGCCCGAGGTGCCGGTTTCCGAGGAGCCCATGCTGTCGACCATGTAGACGTTGGGCGCGAGGTACGGGCGCAGCGCCTCGCGTGCGTGTTCCGAGAGCATGGCGCCGCCGTTCGATACCGCGACGATGCTGCTCAGGTCCCAGCGACCCGGCTCGCGCCGCAGCGCCTCCAGCATCGGCAGCACCATGGCGTCGCCGATCACGTTGAGGCAGCTGATCTTCTCCTCGCTGATCAGTCCGAGGATGTACTCGACGTCGAAGTTGGGGCGGTCGTTCAGGTACACCGTGCAACCCGCGAGCAGCCCGATGGTCGTGGCCCACATGCCGGCGCCGTGCATCAGCGGCCCGCACGGCAGCTGGCGCAACGGATAGGTCTCGCGCACGCGGTCGGCGAGTTGCGCCGGGGTTGCGATCGGCCCCGCCGGGTGCAGGCTGCCGCCGCCGCCGAAGGCGGCGTAGAACAGCGCCTTGTGCGTCCAGATCACGCCCTTGGGCATCCCCGTGGTGCCGCCGGTGTAGAGCAGCAGCACGTCGTCGTCGCTGCGCTCGATGTCTTCCAGCGTACCGGGTGCGCCGGTGGCTGCCGTCGCGTAGGGAACGGCCCCCGGCAGCCGGGGCGCACCGTCACCGATGCGCACCAGCGCCTTCAACCCCGGCACCGCGTCCAGCGCGCCGGCGACCGCGTCCTCGACCGCGGTGTCGTAGAAGAGCGCCGCGAGGCCGGCGTTGCCGTAGATGTATTTCGACTCGTCGGCGGTATAGCGGTAGTTCACGTTGACCGGCGTGGCGCGCAGCATGTACGCGGCGAAGGTCGCCTCGAGGAACGCGATCGAATTCGCCGCCTGGATGCCGACGGTGTCGTTGGCACCTACGCCACGCGCGCGCAACCACAGCGCGAGCCGCCCGGCGCGATCGCGGAACTCGCGGTAGCCCAGACGCTGCCCGCCCGAGACCAGTGCCTCGCGCTCGGGTGGCACGGTGTCGACGACGATGTCCAGCAGGTCAGCCAGGTTGAAGGTCTTCTCTCGTTGCATCGACTGTTCCTCGACCGGTTGCTCGGGGTGCGCGATCAGCGCTCGAGTTCACGGAACGGCAGCTCGCGATCGGTGCGTATTTCACCGGGCAGCCCCAGCACGCGTTCGGCGACCACGTTGCGCAGGATCTCGTCGGTGCCGCCGGCAAGGCGGATGCCGGGCGCCGACAGCCACAGCTGCTGCAGGAATGCCCATTCCTTGCCCAGGTCCTGGTGTGCGACCAGGCCTTCGGGACCGGCCATCTCGAGCGCGAAGCCGGCGATGTCGAGGATGCCGCGGCCGGCGACCAGCTTCAGGATCGACATTTCCGGCCCGGGCTCCCTGCCCTGCGACAGCGCGGTGAGGCCGCGCGCGATGATCAGCTCCACACCGTGCTGGCTCAGGAAGGCGTTGGCGATGCGCTCCTTCACGCGTTCGTCGTCGAGCGCGGGACGGCCGTTCCAGCGTGCCGTGCGCGCGACCTGGATCAGGTTGCGGTGCAGGTGCGTGGGCAGGTGGCCGCCGATCGCGAGCCGCTCGTGCATCAGCGTGCTGAGCATCACCTTCCAGCCGCCGTCGACCTCGCCGAGGCGGTTGGCGTCGGGAATGCGCACATCGGTCAGGAACACCTCGTTGAACTCGGTGTCGCCCGACATCTGGTGGATCGGACGGATCTCGACGCCCGGGGCCTTCATGTCGACGATGAACATCGTCAGGCCCTTCTGCTTCGGCTTGTCCCAGTCGCTGCGCGCGAGCAGGATGCCGTAGTCGCAGAAGTGCGCTCCCGAGGTCCAGACCTTCTGGCCGTTGATCAGCCATTCGTCGCCCTGGCGCTCGGCGCGGGTGCGGATGCCGCCGGTGTCGGAGCCGGCCGCGGGCTCGGAGAACAGCTGGCACCAGATCTCGTCACCGACGATGCCGCGCGGCACGTGGCGCTCGCGTACCGCCGGCGCCGCCCACATTGCCACCGTCGGCAGGCATTGGCCGATGCTGTTCTCGAACACCATGCGTGGCACCAGGAAGCGTTCCTCCTCCTGGCCGTAGATGACCTGCTGCATCGCGGTGCCGCCGCTGCCGCCCCATTCGCGCGGCCAGGTGATCGCGGCGTAGCCGGCCGCGGCCTTGCGGCGTTGCCAGGCGCGCGCGGCGGCGATGCGCGCGGCGTCGTCCAGGCCTTCGCCGAAACGCTGTTCGTCGCTGGTGCGGGGTTCCGCGCTGGCTTGCAGCCAGGCGCGCACCTCGGCGCGGTACGTGGCTTCTTCGGGGGTGTCTCTGAAATCCATCGTGCTGTCTCCGCTTACGCGGCCTCCCGGATCAGTGCGTCGGCCAGACGAGTGCGCCAGTCGTGCTCGCTGCCGATCAGTTGTGCGAGGTAGCGCGCGCGGCGCATGTAGAGGTGGCAGTCCATCTCCCACGTGTAGCCGATGCCGCCGTGGATCTCGATGCCTTCCTCGGCGGCGCGATTGAACGCGCCACTGGCGGCCACGCGCGCGGCGGCCGCCGCGACCGCCAGTTCGGGTGCGTCGGAGGACAGCGCCCACGCGCCGTAGTACGCGTGCACGCGGGCCAGTTCGTTGGCGGTGTAGACGTCGGCCATCTTGTGCTTCAGTGCCTGGAAGCTGCCGATCTGGCGGCCGAAGGCCTTGCGCTGCAGTGCGTAGTCGCGGGCGATCTCGAGGATGCGCGTGGCGCCGCCGACCTGCTCGAAGGCGAGCAGCACCGCCGCGGCGTTCAGCACGCGTTCGCACAGCGCGGCGCCGCTCTCGCCGGCGCACAGCACGTGCGCCGCGACGTCGGCGCACACGACTTCGCCGCAGGGCCGCGTGGGGTCCAGCGTCGCGATGGCGCGGCGGGCGACGCCGGCGGCCGCGGGGTCGACCAGCACCAGCGTGTCGCCGGCGCGCAGCACCAGCAGCCCGGCGATCATCGCGTCGGGAACCACCGCGAAGCGTCCTGTCAGTCGTCCGTCGGCGAACACCGGCTCGGGATCCGTGCTCCATGCCTCGGCATTGGCCAGCGCGGCGGTGGCGATCACGTCTCCGGAGGCGATCCGCGGCAGCCAGCGCCGTTGCTGTTCCTCATTGCCGGAGCGCATCAGCGCCTCGGCAGCCAGGTAGAAGCTCGATGCCAGCGGCACCGGCGCCAGATGGCGGCCTGCCTCCTCGGCGATCAGGCACAGTTCCAGATAGCCCAGGCCGGCGCCGCCGAACTCCTCGGGAATCGCCGCGGCGGCCGCGCCCATGCCGATCAGGTTGTTCCACACGGCGCCGGAATGCGTGGCGTGCCCCTCGAGCACGCGCCGGATCTCGGCCGAGGTGCTGGTCTCGGCCAGCATCCGGCGTACCTCCTGCGCCAGCAGGCGCTGGTCGTCGGAAAAATCGAAGTTCACGGTCTGAAGCCTCCGGGGTGATTTCCTGATCGATACGAAAAGGTCGCCAATTGTAGCGATCGGCAGGGCGGGGCGATACGTTGCGCCGCATACCAGCGGCGTACGTCCACCGGCACGCAACCGCCAGCGCGCGCCTCGCTATCCGTTGCCAAACCCTGTGAACCGCGACCTATGAAGAGGCTGGAACGGGGGCAGGGACGTACCAGATCGGGGACGACCAGACGCGCTCCTGCAGTTCGGCGTCGCCCGGAGCATCCTCGTGGAGGCGGAACGCGTCGTAGGTGCTCCAGCTCGGCGTCGGGATCTCGAGCACGCGCACGTAGTAGAAGGCATGCACCGCAGGGTCGAACTCGGGGTCCTGCCACAGCGTGTCCAGCGTCGGCGCGCCGATCGAGTTCGTGTAGCTCGCGTGCGCGACGTCGACCGTGGAGCCGATCGCCGGCAGCTTGCCGGTGGCGGGATCGGGTGCGCGGGTGCCGCTCCAGGCGACGTCGAAGATCTTCTCGCGTCGCGTGCCGTCGGCGGCCAGCCAGCCCTTGATCACCTGCATGCGGTCGAGGTTCGCGCCGTCGGGATCCTTCGCCGCGCGGATCAGCAGGCGCGGCGCCGCCGCAGTGGCCGGGCGGGGCGGCAGGTCGGCGCCCATGGGCACGCCCTGTGCGTAGGCTGCGCGCAGATACGCCGGGTCCGTGAGCAGTTGCTGTCCGTAGTCCCAGCCCGCGAACACGCGCAGCCGGATCCGCGTCCCGGAAGTGGCGTAGGTCTCGCCGCGACGCAAGGCGTCGAAGATCGCCTCGCGGGTATTCGCGCTCGCCCACACGGCGGCCAGACCGGCGGCGCTGAACACGCGGCCGGTTGCCGGCGGCACCGGGTTCCTGGCCAGCGCCAGACGCCTTTCGGGCGTGCCGTCGACCAGCACCAGCTTGCCGTGGTAGTTGTCCTCCTCGATGGCGGTGGTCGAGTTGTGGGCGTCGCTGCTGCCGATGAAGCCGAAGCGGTACGGGTTGCCGATCCCGCGTGCGGCAAGCTCCAGCCCCACGCCCAGTGCCTCGCGCGCGTAGCCGCCCGCGGGGCGTGACACCGGCGGCGGCATCGCGGGCTTCAGCGTGAACGGGAAGATCTCGAAGTTCGCGAACTCGTCGTTCGGTGCGAGTTGCGGATGGACTTCGGACTGCCCCTTGATCTGCACGATCTCCTGCACCGGCTCGTTGCGGATCCGGCGCGCCACGTAGTCGGCGTCGAAGGGGCGGCCGTCGAAGGTGCGGGTGCCGAACATCAGGCCGTCGCTGGCGTTGGCGTTGTGCGGGATCGCGAGGTTGTCCATCCCGGCGGTGCGGCTCGCCTCGAGGTAGCCCCACAGCTGTTCCGGATCGGGCGAGTCGAAGCTGCTGAACGGGCGCTCGGGGACCGCGTCGCTGCGGAAGATCACGTTGCGGTGCAGGTTGGCACCGTCGACCATGCTGGTCCACTCGTAGCCCACCAGCGCCGTGAAGGTGCCCGGCGCGTTGTGGCGGTTCGCCGCCGCGACGACCTCGCGCCACAGCGAGGCGGATACCTCGGCGCTGTTCAGTTCGGGGATCGGCGCGTTGGCGGCGAGCGATGCGATGATCTCGAACAGTGCCCGCTGCGCTTCCTGCGGGTCGTCAGCGACCAGGCGGCGTGCGATCGGCAGGCGCGATAGCGGGCTGTCGGGATTGGCGGTCTGTGGCAGCACGCCGAGGTATTCCGCATGATCGGTCACCGCCGCGAAGTCCAGCGCGCGGTGCATCTGCACCGGGAACCCTCCCGCGTGCAGCGTCTGCTCGCCCTTCGCGAAGCGGTACGCGTCGTCGGGCGTGGTGTTGCGGTTGCCGGCCACGAAGGCGTCCGGCGAGTAGCTGGTATGCACGTGCAGGTCGCCGAACAGCAGCCGCTCCGGGTGGGCGGTGGGCGGCTCCTCGACCGCCGGGGACGCGGGCGTATCGGCTTCCGGTTGCGTCGGCTCCGGCGCGGCGGGATGCTCGCCGTCGCAGGCGCAGAGCAGAACGAACAGGCAGCAGGCAAGTGCTCTGACGCTCATCGTGGACGATCCTCGTGCGGTTGTTCCTGATGACGAGTTCCGGACGGCCAACTGTAGCGCAGCCACACGCCGCTGTCGCGAAGCGGGCCCAGGCCGAAGGAATGCACGGGGCGTTTGCGCGCACCCGCGTGATGCTGCGACCATGGCAGCCACGCGATGCGATCCGGGGAGTGACGCCATGAGAACGATCATTGCAGCCGTCGCGGCGGTCATGCTGGCGCCGGGATGGGGGCCGACCGCCCACGCGAGCGGGCAGGGCGCGAGTTACTCGCCGTACGCGGGCCGCACGTTTCCCGAACGCCTGCTGTGGGGCGATACGCACCTGCACACCAACATGTCGGCCGATGCGAGCAGTTTCGGCAACCGCGAGATCGCCCCGCGCGATGCGTACCGTTTCGCGCGTGGCGACACCGTGACCGCGCACAACGGCATGGCGGTGCGCCTGTCGCGACCGCTGGATTTCCTGGTGGTGGCCGATCATGCGGAGTATCTGGGCGTGTTCCCGGGACTGCGCGCCGGCGATGAGCGCCTGCTCGCGAACGAGACCGGCAAGCGCTGGGCCGGCCTGATGGCCGAGCAGGGCAGCGGGCACAGCATGAGGATCCTCTACGAATGGGGCATGTCGCTGCAGGAGAACCGCGACCTGATCGAGGATCCCGAATTCGGCGCCTCCGTCTGGAGGCAGGTGGTCGACAACGCGGAGCGCTTCAACGAGCCCGGGCGCTTCACGGCGCTGATCGGTTACGAGTGGACCTCGATGCCCGACGGCGACAACCTGCACCGGGTGGTGGTCTTCGGCGACGGCGCCGACAAGGCCGCGCGCGTCGTGCCCTTCAGTTCGATCGACAGCCGCGACCCGGAACAGCTGTGGGCGTACCTCGCGCGTTACGAAGGCGAAACGGGCGGACAGGCGATCGCGATTCCGCACAACAGCAACGTCAGCGGCGGCCTGATGTTCGCGCCGCGCGACCTCGGCGGTGCGCCGATCGATCGTGACTACGCCGAGCGGCGCATCCGCTGGGAGCCGCTGATGGAAGTCACCCAGTACAAGGGCGACTCGGAAACGCATCCGCTCAACTCGCCCGCGGACGAATTCGCGAACTACGAAACCTGGGACAAGGTGAATCTGGGCGGCATGCGGGCGCAGACACCGGCGATGTTGCCGTACATGTACGCGCGCTCGGCGCTCGGCATCGGTCTGCAGCAGGAGCAGTCGCTGGGCGTCAACCCGTTCAAGTTCGGGATGATCGGCAGCACCGACGCGCACACCGGCTTCGCCGCCGCGGAGGAGAACAATTTCTGGGGCAAGAGCACCAAGTCCGAGGCCTCCGCGCAGCGCTGGAACGTGGCGCTGGCCGAGAATACCGATCACCCCGAATTCACCTACCGCGAGTACGAGATGGCCGCCTCCGGCTACATGGCGGTGTGGGCGCGCGACAACACGCGGGAAGAGATCTTCGCGGCGATGAAGCGCAAGGAGGTCTACGCGACCACCGGGCCGCGCATCGCGCTGCGTTTCTTCGGAGGCTACGAATTCGCGCCCGGTGACGAGAATTCGCCCGATATCGCTGCGGCCGGCTATGCGCACGGCGTGCCGATGGGCGCCGACCTCGAGGCCGCGCCGCGCGGCAAGGCGCCGGTGTTTCTGGTCGCCGCGGCCCGCGATGCGCTGAGCGGCAACCTCGATCGCATCCAGATCGTGAAGGGCTGGCTCGACGCCGACGGCCGGACCCGCGAGCACGTGTACGACGTGGCGTGGAGCGGGGACCGCCGGCCGGAGCGCGACGGCAAGCTGCCCGCGGTGGGAACGACGGTGGACGTGGAACGGGCCACCTGGAGCAACACGATCGGCGCCGCCGAACTGTCGGCGGTGTGGCGCGATCCCGACTTCGACCCTCGTCAGCGAGCCTTCTATTACGTGCGCGTGCTGGAGATACCGACGCCGCGCTGGACCGCCTACGACCAGGCGTACTTCGCTGTCCGGATGCCGGCCAGCGTCCCGCAGACGACCCAGGAGCGTGCCTACAGCTCGCCGATCTGGTACACGCCCTGAGTCGTGCGGGTCCGGTGCTACGGCCTCACTGCGCGCCGAAGCGGTAGCGCAACGAGACACCGTACATGCGCGGCTCGCCGTAGACGGCGGTCACGAAACCCTGCGAGCCGACGCGGCCGGTGTAGGAGTTCAGCCGGTACGTCTTGTCGCTGACGTTGTTGACGAAGGCGCGCAGGTCGAAGCCCGAGCCGAGGATCCCGTTCCATTCGGCCGAGGCATTGAACACGTGGAACGCGTCCTGCTCGGCCGCCGGGTCGTCCTTCGGCGTGGTCGTGGCGCCGTTGTACCACTCGCCCTGGTAGTTCAGGCTGCCGAGCAGCACCACCTCGCCGACGCTGGCGTCGAGCGGCAGCGTGTAGCGCACGTTCAGCGCCGCGATGTGTTCCGGGGTGTTCTGGAACGGGATGCACGACAGGTCGGCGACGTTGGCGGTGCCGGTGACGCCGGGCACCAGCACCGGCCCGTCGCAGGAGTCGACGTAGGTGCCGCCGCGGATGCCGTCGGGAGCGATCGGCAGCTCGAACTTGCGGTATTCCGAGTCGATGTACGAGTACGCGAGCGAGACGTCCAGGTTGTCGATCGGGCGTACCGTCGCCTCGAGTTCGATACCGGTCATCCGGGCCTTGTCGGCATTGAACACGATCGCCCCCTGGTCGAGGCAGCTGGTGCTCGCCGTGAAATTCTCTCCGTTGCGGCCGATGCAGACGACCTCGCTGCGGTTGCCGTCACCGTCGACGTCGTTGCCGTCGGGCTGGAAGCTGCCGATCGAGTTCACGTCGCCGGCCGCGCGCTGGATGTCCTCGTAGTCGACGTGGAACAGGGCGACGTTGACGCGTGCCGGCATCTCGCCGATCGCGAAGTCGCTCTTCATGCCGAGCTCGTAGTTGGTGACGAACTCGGGTTCGACCGTGTACTGGCGCACCGCCGAGTAGATGAAGTTGCCGGCCTTGTAGCCGTGCGTGACCTTGCCGTACATCATCACGCTGTCGTTCATCTGGTAATCGAGTCCGACGGTCCAGGTCGGTTCGTCGGACTTCAGTTTCGCCGTCCTTGCGGGGATGGTGTACGTGTCCGGATAGGCCGTGTAGACCCGGTCGGAGAAGAAGTTGGTCGAGTAGCGGGCGCCGTCGATCTCGTCCTCGGTGTAGCGCACGCCGAGCGTGGCCTTCCACTTCGACAGCCCGGGAGACAGCATGCCGAGCTGCAGCGTGCCCTGGGCGTAGACGGCCTTGCTGGTCGTCTCGATCTCGTAACCGCCGCCGGAACTGTAGCGGGCCACGTTGAACGAGCCGGTCGCCTGGAAGCCTTCGGGCTTCTGGCGCGAGTAGTAGATGCCGGTCACGAAGTCGAGCTGCTCGTCGAAGGCGGTGCCCACGAGTTGCAGTTCCTCGGTGAGCAAGGATTGATCCGAGATGTCACCCCGCTCGCCGGGTTCGGAAAACGGATCGTTGCCGATGGTGACGCCGTTGACCACCACGTCACTGCCGCCGATCGGCGACCACTGGTCGAGCACCGGCATGATGGTGCCGTCGAGGTCCCAGGCGTAGTTCGTCGTCTGGGTCTGGTAGCCCAGGATGTTGCGGACACTCAGGTTGTCGCCGAGCTCGAAGCGGGTGGTGTTGACGTAGGCCTCGCTCTCGACCCCGGTGTACTGGTCCACGTTCAACGCGGTCCTGCGCGGGCCGAGTTGCAGGGATCTGGCGAGGATTGCCTCGGCCACCGTGCGATCGAACAGCTTGCCTACGAACACCGTCGTGAGCGGTGCGTAGCCGATGTTGCCGGCCAGCGAGGTGATGTTGTCGCCGGGTCCGATGTCCTCGAACACGAAGCCGGTGCCGTTGTCGCGCGCCTTCGACTGGTACGCCACGAAGTAGTTCTGCAGCGCTTCGGTGGGTTGCCACAGCACGCCGATGCGTGCATGCCAGTAATCCTTGTTGTCGTAGTCCTTGCCGGCGTAGCCAGGGGAGCGGGTCGCGGGCGCGAAGGTGCCGCACAGGAACTCCGTCGACGGCTGGCAGACCGTGCTGTAGCCGAACGCTGCGGGGCCCACGTCGCGCGTGTAGCCGTCGCGCGCGACGTCCTTGTACGCGATGCGCACCATCAGCGTGTCCTCGATCAGCGGCAGGTCGATCGCCGCCTCGTACTCGCGGTCGTCGTAGTTGCCGGCCTGCGCCTGCACGTAGCCCGCGAACTCCGATCCCGGCTTGCGCGGGTTCAGCAGCACCGCGCCGCCGGTGGTGTTGCGGCCGAACAGGGTGCCCTGCGGACCGCGCAGCACCTGCAGGTTCTCGAGGTCGAAGAAGGTCCCCATGCCGCCCTGGATCGCGGTCACGCCGGCCTGGATCAGCGGAACTTCCGCGAAGTAGTTCGCGACCCCGACCGGCGCCAGGAAGGTCTGGCCCTGGCCGCGGATCGTGATCACCTCGGCGTTGCGCTGGGTGCCGTTGCTGGTGATCGACAGGCCCGGCACCTTGCCCAGCATGTCGAAGGCGCTGCCGATGTTCTGCTCGCGCAGCCGGTTGCCGTCGAAGGCGGTGACGGCGATCGCGACGTTCTGGATGTTTTCCTCGCGCCGTTGCGCGGTGACGATGATTTCCTCGAGTCCCGATGGTGTGGTGGCCGCTTGCTGCGCGCCGGCCCCCCCGGCCGCGAGCGCGCACAGCGCGCCGGCGACGGCCTGCTGCAGCAGCCGGTTGCGATGCGACGAACCGATGGTGGATGTTTCGATGATCGACATGCTGAACTCCCCTGCGTTGGTGTTGTGATGCGGCGGAAGTCGATTGCGCTGCCGGGTCGTCCTGCTGGCTGCAGTGCAACCGCGGGCGCATGTACTTATTCGTAAGCTAAACACAAGGTAATCGACGTACTGCAGGCCCGGCAAATTGAAATCGCACATGCAGTGACAGATATATAATCGATCATCTGCATGTCGTGGTGGGGATGTCGCAACGGTGTACTTGTCAGCACTGTCGCGGCTCTGCGACCCTTCGACGCGTCGCGTGCGCCGGGACCATGGGGGCTGTGGGTCGGCGACGCATCTGTTCGCCTGGCCAGGGAGCACTCCGAATGTACAAACTCGAATTCGACGATGTCCGTGAACGCCACATCGGCCGCGCGATCCGCGTGCAGGCCGAGCGCAACGGCGATACCCGCTTCCTCGTTTTCGACCGCACCGTCTACACCTTCGCGCAGACCAACGCCGAGGTGAACCGCCTGGCGGCGGGGCTGCGGCGGCTGGGCATCGGCCGTGGCGATCGCGTGGTGTTCTACCTGGGCAGCGCGCCGGAGGTGATGTTCCTGGTGCTCGCGGTCAACAAGCTCGGCGCGGTCTGGGTGCCGGTGAACAGCGACTACAAGGGCAGCTGGCTGCAGGATACGATCAACCGCGGCCGTGCCCGGCTGCTGGTCACCGACGACGCGCATGCCGCGCGGGTCGCGGCGGTCGCCGACGGACTCGTGGTCGAGCGCATCGCGGTGCTCGGTGATCCGGCGGTCCTGCCCGGCGCGATCGCCTTCGCGGACCTGTTCGCGGCGTCGACGGCCGAGCCCGACCTGTCGGGGCTGGGCTACGGCGACGTCAGCGCGGTGCTGTGGACTTCGGGCACCACAGGGCGCTCGAAGGGCGTGATGCAGAGCCACAACGTGTGGTTCGAGGCCGCGCTCGGGGGCGACTCGATGTACGACACGCGGCCCGGCGACGTCGCCTACAACGTGATGCCGATGTACAACTCCGGCGCGTGGGCGACCTCGCTGTTCCGTACGCTGTTCTGCGGCATCACGCTGGCGGTCGATCCGGCGTTTTCGGTCACCTCGTTCTGGGACCGCGTGCGCTTCTACGGCGCGACGCAGTCGTTCACGATCGGCGCCATGCACATGTTCCTGTGGGCGGCGCCGGAGCGGCCGGACGATGCGGACAATCCCATGCGCGAACTGCAGGCGGTGCCGATGCCCACCGAGATCCGGGAACCGTTCGCGCGGCGCTTCGGCGTGCGCGTGCTGGGGCAGGGCATGTCGCAGAGCGAGGCGATGATGATCGTGCGTCAGGACACGCGCCAGCGCTCGGCGTGGCCCGCCGGCAGCTGCGGCAACCCGGTCGATGCGGTCGATGTGCGGCTGGTCGACGACACCGGTGCCGACGTGCCGGTCGGCGAGGCCGGCGAGCTCTGGTTGCGGCCGCGGCGTCCGTTCGTGGTCTTCAACGGTTATTTCGACGACCCCGAGGCGACCGCCAACGCCTTCAGCGGCGAGTGGTACAAGACCGGCGACATGCTGCGCCGCGACGCCGACGACAACTATTTCTTCGTCGACCGCAAGAAGGACGCGGTGCGCTACAAGGGCCGCAACATCTCGACCTTCGAGGTCGAGATGGTCGCGCGGCGGCATCCGGCCATCGCCGATTGCGGCGCCTTCGGTATTCCCAGCGAGGAACTCGCCAGCGAGGACGAGATCAAGCTGAACGTGGTGCTGAAGCCCGGCGCCACGGTCGGCGAGGAGGACATCGCGCGCTTCATCAACGACAACGCGCCCTATTTCTTCGTGCCGCGCTATATCGAGTTCGTCACCGATCTGCCGTACACGCCGAACCAGAAGCTGCAGAAATACAAGCTGCGCGAGGCAGGGGTGGGGCCTGGCGCCTGGGATGCGCGCAAGGCCGGCTTCGAGGCGGTGCGCTGAGCGGTTCGGGGCGCGCCGGCAGGGCTGGCATATGCAGCCTGCCTGACTATAATTGCCCGCAGACGGCCATCCGCGAAGCCAGGGAACAACGACACGTGTACGGATCCGCCTTGCCGCGCCTCGCCTGCGCATCGATCACCCTGGTGCTGTTTGCCCTGCCCGTGCGCGCCGACGTCGCGGTGGCGCCGGACACCGTCAGCGATTCGTACCGGGTGTTGCAGCGGCTGGGGCTGCTGAAGACGCAACCGGTGGCGGCGTCACAGGCGAGGCAGCCCGCCACGGGTCCGCAGCCGGTGGCGCCCGCGGCCGGCGAGCGGGTCGCCGTCACGGTGAGCGAGACCGTCGTGAATGCGGTGCCGCGGCCTGCGGCGCGGAACCAGGCATCCAGCGAGGCCTACGACGTGCTGCGCCGCCTGGGGCTGCTGCCGGCCGAGCCCGGTGCGGCACCCAAGGCCACGGTGCGGCGTGCCGACGTTCGCGTGCTGGTCGAGAAATCGAAGCGGCGTCTCTACGTGCTGCGCAACGGCAAACCGTTCCGCGAGTACCCGGTGATGCTCGGCGGTGCGCCGAACGGACACAAGCGGCAGGAAGGCGACCTGCGCACGCCGGAAGGGGTCTACACGCTGGACTGGCGCAACCCGCGCAGCCGGTACTACAAGTCGATCCATATCTCGTATCCGGGACCGCAGGACCGCCTGCGTGCCGAGGAACGCGGGGTCAAGCCGGGCGGCATGGTCATGCTCCACGGCGAGCACGACGACCCGGCGATCCGCCGTATCCTGCGCCGCCGCGCGCGGGACTGGACCGAGGGTTGCATCGCCCTGAACAACGAGCACATCGACGAGATCTGGCGCGTGGTGCCCGACGGCACGCCGATCGAGATCCGCCCCTGAGTCCCGGCCGTCCGGTGGTCGCATGACGATCCGTTGAGGTTGGCCCGCGAAGCACTGGCCTGCGGCATACTGGGGACGTCCGAACCTCACGGAAAATCCACATGACACCGGCCATCGCCAGCACCTTCGGCATCGATTTCCCCCTGTTCGCGTTCAGCCATTGCCGCGACGTGGTGGTCGCGGTGAGCAAGGCCGGCGGCCTGGGCGTGTTCGGTGCGCTGCACTACACGCCCGACCAGTTGCGCGAGGAGTTGCGCTGGATCGAGGACCATCTCGACGGATGCCCCTACGGGGTCGATCTGGTCATCCCCGAACGATACGTTCGCGCCGACGCCGAGGGTCGGCAAGAGTTCGGTGCCGCCGATCTGTGGCAGATGATCCCGGAGGGACACGTCCGCTTCGCCAACGATCTGTGTGACCGCTTCGGCGTACCGCCGCTCGCCGGGGGGGCGACGTTGCGCGACACGGCGGAGCTGGCGTGGTCCGAACAGGTGGCACGGCGCCAGCTGGACGTGGCGCTGGAGTTCTCGCCCGCGCTGCTCGTCAACGCGCTCGGGGTGCCGCCGCGCGATGTGGTCGAGCGGGTGCGTGCGAAGGGCATCCGGATCGGCGCGCTGGCCGGCAGCGTGCGCCACGCGCTGAAGCAGAAGGAAGCGGGCGTCGACCTGATCGTGGCGAATGGCTACGAGGCGGCCGGGCATACCGGCGAGATCACCACCATGGTGCTGGTGCCGCAGGTCGTCGAGGCAGTGGCGCCGGTGCCGGTGCTGGCCGCCGGCGGCATCGCCACCGGGAGGCAGATGGCGGCGGCGATGGTGCTGGGCGCGAGTGGCGTCTGGACCGGGTCGGTGTGGCTGACCAGTGCGGAATCCGAACTGCCTCCGGTGGTGCGCGACAAGCTGGTAGCCGCCGCATCCGAGCAGACCGCGCGCACACGCTGCATCACCGGCAAGCCGGCGCGCCACCTGGTGACGCCGTACACAGAGGCATGGGACGCGGCCGATACGCCCGATCCGCTGCCGATGCCGCTGCAGACGATGGCAACCACCGAGGCGCTGACGCGAATCAGCCGCTCACTGGCCACGGGCAACGAAGGCGCACGCGAACTGGTCACCTCGCCGGCGGGACAGGCCATCGGATTGATCAAGCAGGTCCGTTCCTGCCGCACGATCGTGAACGATTTCCGCGAAGCGTTCGCCGCGGCGCTCGGCGGGATCGCCGACGGTCTCGGCTGAAACGGCGCTGCCCGGGCGTGGCGTCGCCGGCGCGTGACATGTACCCGTGGCGGCATGGAGAAACTCCGATGGACACACTCACCCATCCCGACGATCTGTTCCATCCTCCGGCCAGCGACAGCCCGTACTGGGCCGAGACCTGCTGGTTCACCTTCGCGGTGCCCGAGCGGCGCCTTTCCGGCCAGGTCTATCCCTTCTTCCAGCCGAATCTGGGCGTCTGCTCGGCCGCGGTCTGGTTGTGGGACCCGAGCGGGCACCAGCCGCACACGGTGCTGTTCGGCAAGAACTTCTGGCATCTGCCGATCCCGCCGCAGAACCTGGACCACATCGAGCTCGCGAACGGCTTGTCGATCCGCTGCACCGAGCCGTTGCGACGCTACGAACTGCGCTACCGCGATCCCGACGCCGACGAGGTCGAGTTCGCGCTCGATTTCGCCGCGATCGTGCCACCCAATCACCTGCAGGGCGGGCACTACGAACAGGCCGGGCGCTACCGCGGCTGGATCCGCATCGACGGGGAAACGATCGCGGTCGATGCCTACGGCATGCGCGACCGTTCCTGGAGCGCGCGCTCGCAGTTCGGCGCCGACATCCACGGCACAGGCGCCGTGAACGGTGGCTACAGCTACGCGACCGCCGACGACGGCCACGGCTTCCACCTGATCACCATGGAGTTCACCCCCGGGGAGTGCATCGGGATCCACGGTTACCTGTTGCGCGACGGACATTGCGCGCGCATCACGGGCGGGCGGCGCCAGGTGCTGGAGCGCGACGCGGCGAGCGGCGCGCCGTTGCGCGTGGCGCTGGAATTGCGTGACGAGCTGGGTCGCGAACTGCGGGCCGAAGGTGAGTGCCTGAACCGCATCGGACTGCACCTGAACCCGAACCTGTTCACCTGGAACTGCCTGACGGCGTGGCGCTTCGACGAGCGCACGGCCTACGGCGAGGACCACGACAACTGGACCGCGTGCGGCGCACGGCGTTTCTTCCGCCAACTGCTCGCCGGGTCCGCCGCGCCCGCGGCTCGCTGAGGCCGTGGATGCGCGAACGCACGATACGTACCGCGCGCGTGCTCACGCGCCTGCGCTTCGACGCCACCGGCGGTTTCGATGCGCTGGTGCAGCAGCGGCTCGCCGGCCGCCCGCTCACGCGCGAGCTGCACTTCGACCGCGCGCCCGAGCTGGTGGCCGGCACCGGCGCCGGCAACATGTACTGCCCGAGCTGCCGCCGGATCCGCTGTTGCGACCCGGTTCGCCTGCCGGGACTGGCGGACGCGGTGGCCGCCACGCACGATGCCGGGGCCGCCGGCGGGACGCTGCACATGTGCCTGAGTTGTTTCTACCACTTCCTGACGCCGGAGGTTTCGGAGTCGAGGCTGCTCGAGATCGGTGAGGCGCTGGCGCGCCTGGGCGATGCGGGCGGCGCGCCGCGCAACGTGATCCGTTTTCCGCGCCGGCGCCGCTGAGCACCGGTTCACATCGGCATGAAGCGCAGCTCCGGGTCGGCCGTGCTCTTGTGCCACAGTTCGTCGAACTGCTCGCTCAGATGCTTCACGAAGGCGCGGTCGTCGCGGTTCCAGAAGCAGATCTTGTCGTCCTCGTTCGGAATGAAGAACACGCCGGCGTCGTCGACCAGCACGTAGTTGGCTATGTAGCGTTCGGGACAGTAAACGAGCTTGCGCAGCGGCACCGCCGACACCAGCCGCTGGTGCAGTGCGGCGAGGCGGTGGGTGCGCTGGCGCAACGGCTGGCTGTCCTTGATCAGCACGCGCACCTCGCAGGGCGGACCCTGGCGCGCCACGCGCGAGAGTTCGCGCACCAGGTCCTCGTGGTCGAACAGTGCGGGCGCGAGGTTGTCGCTGAAGATGCGCACCACGTGGCGCGCCCCGCGCAGCAGTTCGCACAGGGCGCCGGCCTGGTCCTCGGTCGCCTCGAGCTCGATCCGCCCTTCAGTTCGCGGGTGCATCGTCGCCTCCTCGCCGTTGCAGGTGTTCGCGGATGCGCAACGCCTGTGTGCTGGCGTTGCCGATGTAGGAGGCCGGCGTCAGCGCGGCGAGCCGCGCCCGCTCGGCGGCCGGGATCTGGTGCAGCGATTCGATGAACGCGCGCATCTCGGGGGCCCCGACGCGCTGTCCGCGTGTCAGCGCCTTGAGTTTTTCGTACGGCTCGGCCACCCCGTAGCGGCGCATCACCGTCTGCACCGGTTCGGCCAGCACTTCCCAGTTCGCGTCCAGGTCGGCGGCGAGGCGCGCCGGGTCGAGTTCGAGCTTGCCGATCCCCTTCAGCAGCGCCTCGTAGGCGATCAGGCTGTAGGCGAACGCGCTGCCGAGGTTGCGCAGCACGGTCGAGTCCGTGAGATCGCGCTGCCAGCGCGAGACGGGCAGCTTGCCGGCGAGGTGTGCGAAGAGGGCGTTCGCGAGCCCGAGGTTGCCCTCGGCGTTCTCGAAGTCGATCGGATTGACCTTGTGCGGCATCGTCGACGAGCCCACCTCGCCGGCGCGGGTGCGCTGGCGGAAATAGCCGATCGAGACATAGCCCCAGACGTCGCGCGCGAAATCGAGCGCGACGGTGTTGAAGCGCTCGACCGCCGCGAACAGTTCGGCGAGGCAGTCGTGCGGCTCGATCTGCGTGGTGTAGGGGTTCCATTCCAGCCCCAGCGAGCGCACGAACTCGTGCGCATTGGCCTCCCAGTCCACGTCGGGGTAGGCCGCGAGATGCGCGTTGTAATTGCCGACCGCGCCGTTGATCTTGCCGAGCAGCCGCACCGCGGCCACCTGTTCGCGCTGGCGGTGCAGGCGGTAGACGACGTTGGCGATCTCCTTGCCCATCGTCGAGGGGCTGGCCGGCTGTCCGTGCGTGCGCGACAGCATCGGTACCTCCGCCCAGTGTTCGGCGAGCGTGCACAGGGCCTCGACGATACGGTCCATCGCCGGCAGGATCGTCTCGCGGCGCGCGCTGTCGAGCATCAGCGCGTGGCTGAGGTTGTTGATGTCCTCCGAGGTGCACGCGAAGTGCACGAACTCGAGTCCGGCCGCTGCGCCCGGTATGGCGGCGATGCGTTCCTTGAGGAAGTATTCGACCGCTTTCACGTCGTGGTTGGTCGTGGCCTCGATCGCCTTGACGCGCGCGGCGTCCGCGCTCGAGAAACGCTCGAGGATCGCGTTCAGCGCCGCGTGCGTGGCCTCGTCGAAGGGTCCGAACTCGGGAACGCCCGGCAACGCCGCGAGGCGTTCCAGCCAGCGCAGTTCCACCAGCACGCGGAAGCGGATCAGGCCGTACTCGCTGAACACCGGCCGCAGCGCGGCGGTCTTCGCGCCGTAGCGTCCGTCGAGAGGGGAAATGGCGCTGAGTTCGTCGAGTTGCATCGTTGTTTCCGTGAGGCCGCTGCGGGGCGGCGGGTTGCGGTGGATGATAGCGCACGCCGGGAGCTGCGCGGGTTGCGGCCCTCAGTGCCCGGCGCGCAGCGCGCGGCACGCGGCGATCAGGCGCGCGCGCCCGAGCAGCAGCCCCGGCAGGTTGCCGCCGACGAAACGCCACAGCACCGCCGCGCGCACGCCCGCGAGCAGCAGCGCGCGGATCCGCGCGACCACGCGCGGGTCGCGCAGGTGCCCGGGGGAGCCGGTCACCTTGATGCGGAAGCTGTAGCGGCTGATCGTCTCCTCGTACAGCGCGGCCAGCGCCGGCGCCACGGTGTCGAAATCCTGGGTGAATTGCTGCGCATCGGCGGCCAGCGCCTGCAGGCGCCCGCGGATCAACGCGAGTCGCTCGCGGTCGCGCGCGAGGCGCTTGCCCAGATGCGCGAGCGCGAGCGCGTAGCGAAGCGCCGGCGCCTGCGCATCGCCGGCGCTGAGCATGAGCGCGGACTCTAGCCGTTGCAGTGCGCCGCCGAGCGCGCCGCCGCCGCCCCAGACATCCTCGACACGCTGCCATTCGAAGCGCAGCAGGCCATTGGCCAGCGTGCGCACGCCGTGGGCACGCGCCTCTCCGGTGCGTGCCAGTTCGTCGACCAGCGTGGCGCATTCGAGCATCGCGGCCAGCGCCAGCGCCTGTGCGCGTGCGGCTTCGGACACCGCGGCGCTCACGCGAAGCGCTCCTCGATCACGCCGCCGCCGAGGCAGCAGTCGCCGTCGTAGAACACCACGTACTGCCCCGGCGTCACGGCGCGCTGTGCGCTCGCGAACTCGACCCGCCAGCGTCCGTCGCCCGCCGGCGCGATGCGACACGGCTGGTCGGCCTGGCGGTAGCGGATCTTCGCGTGCAGTTCGCGTTCGGCGGCCCCCGGCGCGGCGCCGATCCAGTGCGTCTGCGCGCACACCAGCGCGCGGTGGTAGAGCGCGGGGTGCGCGCTGCCCTGGGCGACCAGCAGGGTGTTGGTGGCGAGATCCTTGTCGACCACGTACCACGGCTGCTCCGGGTGGTCGCGCCGCCCGCCGATGCCGAGCCCCTGGCGCTGGCCGATCGTGTAGTACATCAGGCCGTGGTGCTCGCCGAGCGGCTCGCCGTCGGTGCTGCGGATCGGGCCGGGCTGCGCCGGCAGGTAGCGGCGCAGGAAGTCGGCGAAGCGTCGCTCGCCGATGAAGCAGATGCCCGTGCTGTCCTTCTTCGCGGCGACCGGGAACGCGTGTGCGCGCGCGATCCGCCGCACCTCGCTCTTGGGCAGTTCCCCGACCGGGAACAGGCAGCGCGCGAGTTGGCTCCCCGGCACGGCGTGCAGGAAATAGCTCTGGTCCTTGGCCGGATCGCGCCCCTTCAACAGGCGCGCGTGACCGTCGCGCACGTCGCGCCGCGCGTAGTGGCCGGTCGCGATGGTGTCGGCGCCGAGCGCGGATGCGTAGTCGACGAACACCTTGAACTTGATCTCGCGGTTGCACAGCACGTCCGGGTTCGGCGTGCGGCCGGCGCGGTATTCGGCGAGGAAGTGCTCGAACACGTTGTCCCAGTACTCGGCGGCGAAGTTCGCCGTGTGCAGCCGGATGCCCAGCAGTTCGCAGACGGCCTCGGCGTCGGCGAGGTCGGCGCGCGCCGTGCAGTACTCGGTGCCGTCGTCCTCGTCCCAGTTCTTCATGAACAGGCCTTCGACGGCATGGCCCTGCTCGCGCAGCAGCAGCGCCGCGACCGCGGAATCGACGCCGCCCGACATGCCGACGATGACGCGTGCGCCGCTCATCGTGCGTGCGGGTAGAAGAAGTCGAGCGGGAAGCGGCATCCGCTGCGGTGCTGCTCGATGGTCGCCAGCACCGACTCGCTGCGCAGGTGCTCGCGCGCTGCGAGGATCTCCGCGTAGCTCAGCCAGTGCGTGGCGACGATGCCGCGGTCGAGGCGGCGGGTGGCGTCGTGGTGCAGTGCGCTGGCGACGAAGCTGGTGCGCAGGTAGCTGATGCCGCTGGTGCTGGCGGTGAACAGGCTGGCGCCGAGCACGGCCTCGATCGCGACCTCCCAGCCGGTTTCCTCGAGCGTCTCGCGACGCGCTGCCTCGATCAGCGTCTCGCCCGGCTCGAGGTGCCCGGCCGGCTGGTTCAGCACGCGGCGACCGTCGATCGCTTCCTCGACCAGCAGGTAGCGCTCGTCACGGACCAGCACCGTGGCGACGGTGACGTGCGGATGCCATTGCCTGAGTGTATCGTTCATCGCCGTTTCCGCGGAAAAGGGCCGGCATTATAGCGGCCGCGGCCGCTCCGGCACGCCATCGCGGGGAAGCGGTGATATACTGCCGCGCCGCGCGTGCCCAGCAGCATCGCACCCACTCACCCCGGCCATGACAACGGAGCAGACTAATGGCGTACAAGCACATCAAGGTACCAGCACAGGGCGAGAAGATCACGGTCAATGCAGACCATTCGCTGAATGTGCCGGACAATCCCGTGATCCCGTTCATCGAGGGCGACGGTATCGGGGTCGACATCACGCCGGCGATGCTGAAGGTGGTCGATGCGGCGGTCGCGAAGGCCTACGGTGGCAAGCGCAAGATCAGCTGGATGGAGATCTACACCGGCGAGAAGGCGGCCGAACTCTACGACGGCGACTGGTTCCCGGCGGAGACGCTGGAGGCGATCCGCGAGTACGTGGTGTCTATCAAGGGGCCGCTGACCACGCCGGTGGGCGGTGGCTTCCGTTCGCTGAACGTCGCGCTGCGCCAGGAACTCGACCTCTACGTCTGCCTGCGCCCGGTGCGCTGGTTCAGCGGCGTGCCGTCGCCGGTGCGCGAGCCGCACAAGACCAACATGGTGATCTTCCGCGAGAACTCGGAGGACATCTACGCCGGCATCGAGTGGAAGGCCGGCACCCCGGACGCCGACAAGCTGATCCGCTTCCTGCGCGAGGAGATGGGCGTCACCAAGATCCGTTTTCCCGAGAACTGCGGCATCGGTATCAAGCCGGTATCGAAGGAAGGCACCGAGCGCCTGGTGCGCCGTGCGATCCAGTACGCGATCGACCAGGACCTGCCCTCGGTCACCATCGTGCACAAGGGCAACATCATGAAGTTCACCGAGGGCTCCTTCAAGGAGTGGGGCTACGCGCTCGCGCAGTCCGAGTTCGGCGGTGAACTGCTCGACGGCGGTCCGTGGGTGAGACTGCGCAACCCGAAGACCGGCAAGGACATCGTGATCAAGGACGTGATCGCCGACGCCATGCTGCAGCAGGTGCTGCTGCGTCCCGACGAGTACAGCGTGATCGCCACGCTGAACCTCAACGGGGACTACCTGTCGGATGCGCTCGCGGCACAGGTCGGCGGCATCGGTATCGCGCCCGGCGCGAACCTCAGCGATACCGTCGCGCTGTTCGAGGCAACCCACGGCACCGCGCCCAAGTATGCCGGCCAGGACAAGGTCAACCCAGGCTCGCTGATCCTGTCGGCCGAGATGATGTTGCGTCACATGGGCTGGAACGAGGCGGCCGACCTTGTCATCTCCGGCATGAACGGTGCGATCCAGGCGAAGACCGTGACCTACGACTTCGAGCGCCTGATGGAAGGTGCGACGCTGGTGAAGTGCTCGCAGTTCGGCGACGCGATCATCCGCCACATGGCCTGAACGCGGCGGCAGCGGCGGCGCCTCCGGGCGTCGCCGCGATCCCGCGTTGCTTACCTGGCCAGCAGCATCCCGCTTTCGAGCGCCTCGATCGCCTCGATGGCGATCGCGTGCATGCCCTTGGGGCCGGCCTCGACCTCGAAACGCACGGTCTGGCCTGCCTTCAGCGTCTTGTAGCCTTCCATCCGGATGGCCGAATAATGGGCGAATATATCGGAGCTGCCTTCGTCGGCCAGGATGAAGCCGTAGCCCTTGGCATTGTTGAACCACTTGACGATACCAGTACGCATGACTCTGGTCCTCGTTGCCCCGGGCGGGGCATCGGTTGTTGTGCTTATATCGGACCTGCCAGCACGCCGGAAGCGTGCTGAAGCATTGGACAGCTTTTTTAGCGGCAGCGCCCGCGGGTGTCAAGCGCATGGGGGGCGCCGGCGCCTCTTGTGCGGGGACGCGATCCATGGAACATTCTGGGCAGACGGGCGATTTGCGATGGCAGTGATGGGAGACACCTCGACGGCAGGGCGTATCACCGCGAGCGGTGAGGACCGTCTCGCGCGCGATGGCGGGCTCGCGCTGCAGGAGTCGGATGCGCAACTCGCCGAACCGCCGATGTACCAGGTCGTGATGCTGAACGACGACTACACGCCGATGGACTTCGTGGTCGACGTGCTGCAGCGATTCTTCGCGATGGGGCGCGACAAGGCCACGCGCGTGATGCTCGCGGTGCACACCGAGGGCCGCGCGGTGTGCGGGGTATTCACGCGCGACGTCGCGGAAACGAAGGCGATGCAGGTCAACCGCTACGCGCGCGAGAACCAGCATCCGCTGCTGTGCGAGATCGAAGTCGCCGCCGGCGACTGAACCCGAAGCGCCGGGAACGCCCGCCCGGTGCCTTGGTCTATGCTGAAAGCGAGGCTGCAGTAACTGCCGGAGGCTCCTCATGCTGAGCAAGGATCTCGAGTTCAACCTCAACGCCGCGTTCCGCCACGCGCGCGCGCGCCGTCACGAATTCATGACCGTCGAGCACCTGCTGCTCGCGCTGCTCGACAACGAGGCGGCGCTGCGGGTGCTGCGCGCCTGTGGCGCCGATATCGAGCGACTGCGCGCGGAACTGGCGGGCTTCGTCGAGGCGAACACGCCGCTGATCCCGGAGGAGGACGGGCAGCGCGAGACCGAGCCCACGGTCGGGTTCCAGCGCGTGCTGCAGCGCGCCGTGTTCCACGTGCAGTCCTCCGGCCGCAGCGAGGTCAACGGCGCCAACGTGCTGGTCGCGCTGTTCGGCGAGCAGGAGAGCCAGGCGGTCTACCTGCTGCGCAAGGAGAACATCGCACGCATCGATGTCGTGAACTTCATCACGCACGGCATCCCGAAGGTCGCCGACAACCCGCGTCCCGGCGGTGCCGGCACGGAGTCCGGAGAGGACGAACAGCCGGCGCCGGACGGCGAGGCCAGTCCGTTGCAAAGCTTCGCGACCAACCTCAACGACGAAGCGCGCGCGGGGCGTATCGATCCGCTGGTCGGCCGTGCGCTCGAACTCGAGCGCGTCACGCAGATCCTCGCGCGCCGGCGCAAGAACAACCCGCTGCTGGTCGGCGAGTCGGGGGTCGGCAAGACCGCGATCGCCGAGGGCCTGGCGCGACGCATCGTCGAGGGCGACGTGCCCGAGGTGCTGCGCGACGGCGTGGTGTATTCGCTGGACCTCGGCTCGCTGCTGGCCGGCACCAAGTACCGCGGCGACTTCGAGAAGCGCTTCAAGGGCCTGCTGGCCGAACTGCGCAGGAAGAAGCACGCGATCCTGTTCATCGACGAGATCCACACCATCATCGGCGCGGGAGCCGCCTCCGGGGGCGTGATGGACGCCTCGAACCTGTTGAAGCCGCTGCTGGGTTCCGGCGAGATTCGCTGCATCGGCTCGACGACGTTCCAGGAGTACCGTGGCGTGTTCGACAAGGACCGCGCACTGAGCCGGCGCTTCCAGAAGGTCGACGTCGGCGAACCCAGCGTCGCCGAGACCGTCGAGATCCTCAAGGGGCTGCGCTCGCGTTTCGAGGAGCACTTCGGCCTGCGCTACAGCACACGCGCGCTGCAGGCGGCGGCGGAGCTCGCGAGCCGCTACATCACCGACCGTTTCCTGCCCGACAAGGCGATCGACGTCATCGACGAGGCGGGGGCGTTCCAGCGCCTGCAGCCGGAATCGCGCCGGCGCAAGGTGATCGGCGTCAGGGAGGTCGAGGAAATCGTCGCCAAGATCGCGCGCATCCCGCCGCGCAGTGTCTCGGCCTCCGACAAGGAGTCGCTGCGCAGCCTGGCCGCCGACCTGAAGGACGCCGTGTTCGGCCAGGAGACGGCGATGGATGCGCTCGCGACGGCGATCAAGCTCGCGCGCGCCGGACTGAAGACGGTGGAGAAGCCGATCGGCTGCTTCCTGTTCGCCGGGCCTACCGGGGTGGGCAAGACCGAGGCGAGCCGCCAGCTGGCGAAGACGCTGGGGCTCGAGCTGATCCGTTTCGACATGTCCGAGTACATGGAGCGGCACACGGTGTCACGGCTGATCGGCGCGCCGCCGGGCTACGTCGGTTTCGACCAGGGGGGCTTGCTCACCGACGCGGTCACGCGCCACCCGCACAGCGTGCTGCTGCTCGACGAGATCGAGAAGGCGCATCCCGAGGTGTTCAACCTGCTGCTGCAGGTGATGGATCACGGCACGCTGACCGACAACAACGGCCGCAAGGCGGACTTCCGCAACACCGTGCTGATCATGACCACCAACGCCGGTGCCGAGATGCTGAGCCGGCGCTCGATCGGTTTCACCGAGCAGGACAACAGCAGCGACGGGCTCGAGGCGGTGAAGAGGATGTTCACGCCCGAGTTCCGCAACCGGCTCGACGCGATCATCCAGTTCGCGCCGCTGCCGCCGGCGGTGGTGCGCTCGGTGGTGCACAAGTTCCTCGCCGAACTGCAGGCGCAGCTCGCGCCGCGCAAGGTGCGCATCGAGATCGACGAGGCGGCCGAGGAGTGGCTGGTCGCGCGCGGCTACGACGAAAAGATGGGCGCGCGGCCGATGGCGCGCGTGATCCAGGAGCACATCAAGAAGCCGCTGGCCGACGTGCTGCTGTTCGGCGAGCTGGAGCAGCGTGCGGGAGTGGTGCGCGTTGGCGTGGCAGAGGACGGTGAGGGGTTGCAGCTGAGCGTCGAGGCGGCCGCCTGAGCGGCACGCGGCGCCTGCTCAGCGCTCGCGGAACGTGATGCGGCCCTTGCTCAGGTCGTAGGGCGTCAGTTCGACCTTGACCTTGTCGCCGGTCAGGATGCGGATGTAGTGCTTGCGCATCTTGCCGCTGATGTGTGCCGTCACGATGTGCCCGTTCTCCAGGCGCACGCGGAACGTGGTGTTGGGCAGGGTGTCGACCACCTCGCCATCCATCTCGAGAACGTCTTCTTTCGCCATCCGTAGTCACTCGGGGAAACTGGGCGCGCATTCTGCCCTATCGTGGCGCCGATGCAAAGCGGCGCCCCGGTTGTTGCTCGGCGCGTTCGCCACCGGCTCCCGCGTCAGTCCACGTGAACCCACTGGCCGTTCACCAGCAGCTCCACCGGCCGGAAGCGCGTCTTGTAGCTCATCTTGCGGCAATCGCGGATCCAGTAGCCCAGATAGACCGCGGCGAGCCCCAGCTGGCGCGCGTGCGCGATCTGCCACAGGATCACGTAGCTGCCGAGGCTGCGGCGGTCCTCGGCGGGGTCGTAGAACGTGTAGATCGCCGACAGCCCGCTGTCCAGACGATCGAGCACCGCGACCGCGAGCAGGCGATCGGCGGCGCGGAACTCGACGTAGCTCGTACAGCCCCATTCGCGGGTCAGGAACGAATCGTACTGCGCACGGTCGGGCGGATGCATGTCACCGTCGCTGTGGCGGCTGCGGATGTAGCGGCTGTAGAGGCCGAAATGCAGCTCCGAATCGATGCTGGCAACGGTGCGGGCCTCGAGATCGGTGTTGCGTGCCAGCACGCGGCGCTGGCTGCGGTCGGGGCGGAACCGGTCGACCGGCACGCGCGCCGGTATGCAGGCATTGCAGGCGCCGCAGTGGGGGCGGTACAGGTGCGGACCGCTGCGGCGGAAACCGATGCTCGAGAGCTGGCTGTATATGTGGGTGTCGATCGGCGTCGCCGGGTCCACGAACAGCGTGGTCGCTACCTCGCCGTCGAGATAGCTGCATTCGTGCGGGTAGGTGGCGAACACGCGGATGTTCGCCAGCAGGCTCACCGGGTTACCCATGGCTCTCCGTGCTGCTCCGATTCGAGGCGCCAGGATCCGACGCGCCCCGTTGCGACTACGCTCGCGTCTAATATATCGCGAAACCGCGAGCGCGCGATGCAGCGCGCGCCGAGCCGCGCGAGGTGCGGGGTGTGCTGCTGGCAGTCGATCAGCGCGAAGTCCCAGGCGCGCAGTCGTGCGACCAGGTGGACCAGCGCGACCTTGGAGGCATCGTCGGCGCGGCTGAACATCGATTCGCCGAAGAACACACGGCCGATCGCGATCCCGTACAGCCCGCCCACCAGTTCGTCGTCGCGCCAGGTCTCGATCGAGTGCGCGTACCCGCGCCGGTGCAGTTCGACGTAGGCTTCGCGCATCGCGGCACCGATCCAGGTGCCGTCGGCACGCGCGCGTGGAGCCGCGCAGCCTTCGATCACGCCTTCGAAGCAACGGTCGGCCGTGACCTCGTAGACGCGCCGGCGCAGCGTGCGGCGCAGGCTGGCCGGCACGTGCAACTCGCCGGGGAACAGCACCGCGCGCGGGTCGGGTGACCACCACAGGATCGGCTCGGGTTCCTCGTACCAGGGAAAGATGCCGCGGCGGTACGCCGCGAGCAGGCGCCCGGGGCTGAGGTCACCGCCTGCGGCCAGCAATCCCGGCGGGTCCGCGAGTGCGTGCTCCAGCGGCGGGAACGCTTCGACGTCGGGGCCGAGCCAGGCGATCGCGGGCACGACGCCCAGCGCTCAGAGCGCGTCGAGGTACTTTTCGGCGTCCAGCGCCGCCATGCAGCCGAAACCGGCCGAGGTGATCGCCTGGCGGTAGACGTGATCGCAGACGTCGCCGGCCGCGAACACGCCCTCGACGCTGGTCGCGGTGGCGTTGCCGTCCTGGCCGCCGCGGATGCGGAGGTAGCCGTCGTGCATCTCGATCTGACCGGCGAAAATCGCGGTGTTGGGCGTGTGGCCGATCGCGATGAACACGCCGTCGAGCGCGATCTCGCGGGTGGCGCCGTCGAGGGTGCCGCGGATGCGCATGCCGGTCACGCCGCTCGCGTCGCCGAGCACCTCGTCGAGCGTGCTGTTCCACAGCAGCTCCACCTTGCCTTCGGCGGCACGCTGGAGCAGCCTTTGCTGCAGGATCTTCTCCGAACGCAGCGCGTCACGCCGGTGCACGAGGTACACGCGCGAGGCGATGTTCGCCAGATACAGGGCCTCCTCGACCGCGGTGTTGCCTCCGCCGATCACGGCCACCGGCTTGCCACGGTAGAAGAAGCCGTCGCAGGTTGCGCAGGCGCTGACGCCGCGCCCCATGAAGCCTTCCTCGGACGGCAGGCCCAGGTAGCGGGCCGAGGCGCCGGTGGCGATGATCAGCGCATCGCAGGTGTAGGTCGCGGAGTCGCCGTGCAGCACGAAGGGACGCTGGCCGAGGTCCGTGCTCGCGATGTGGTCCTGGATCAGCGTCGCCTCGAAGCGCTGCGCATGCTCGAGCATCGCACCCATCAGCTCCGGTCCCTGCAGGTGCGCGTGACCGCCGGGCCAGTTCTCGACCTCGGTGGTCGTCATCAGCTGCCCGCCCTGCTGGATCCCGGTGATCAGGGCCGGGGACAGGTTCGCGCGCGCGGCATACACGGCCGCCGTGTAGCCCGCCGGTCCGGAGCCCAGGATGATCAGTCGGTGGTGGATGCGTGCGGTCATTGTCTCGGGGTCCTCGGCTGGGGGTGGTCGCGGGGCGGGGCGCGGAAATGGCCTATACTGAGGCCTGATTTCCGCTCCGGCGGCGGGGGCGCAGTTTACCCCCGATCATCGTGATTTCACAGGACGGCCGCCGGTTGCGGGGCGGCACCGGCAGAGGTGCAGGTATCTTGGCGAGGACTAGAGGCGCTTCCGCGGTGGCCGCAAGGACGCTGCCGCCCGTTCTGCAGCATGGGATGCGCGAGGGTCTGGTGATCGGCTGGGGCGTGCTGGCCGGCTTCCTGCTGCTCGCGCTCGGCACCTACAGCGTGGGTGACCCGGGCTGGTCGAGCACCGGCAACGGATCGGCGATCGCCAACTCGGCCGGGCGCACCGGTGCGTGGGTCGCCGACGTGCTGCTGTCGCTGTTCGGATACGCCGCCTACGGCTTCCCGCTGTTGTTCGGTTTCCGTGCGTGGGCGGCCACGCGCGAGCGCCAGGCCTCGTTCGTGCTCGACTGGCTTCTGGTATCGATCCGCAGCGTGGGTTTCGTGCTGGTGCTCCTGTCGGCGACCACCTTGCTCGCGCTGCAGGGCAGCGCGACCTCGCTGTTGCCGTTCGGCATCGGCGGCATGCTCGGCGAGACGCTGTCGCAGGTGGGGCAGCGCGCCTTCGGTCTGACCGGCACGCGGCTGCTGATGCTGGCGCTGCTGCTGTTCGGCGTCACGATCTTCACCGACCTGTCGTGGTCGCGCGTGCTCGAGCAGACCGGCCGCCTCACGCTGGAAGGCCTGCGGCGCCTGGGACAGGCGGCGGGATCCGCACGCCAGTGGCAGGGTGGCGGCCTGCTCGCGACGATGCGTCACCTTGGCCGGCGTCGCGCAGGCGAGGCGGCGGATGCGTTCGACGGCGAAGCGGGCGAGCACGCGCCGGTGGTGCGCGAACTGACGATCGAGGAGCTGGACGAGCCGTCACCGCGGCGCCGGCGCGCACGCCGCGAACCCGTGCTCGAGGACGCGGGCGTCGAGGCAGTCGGGCCGGCGGTCCTGACGACGGCGCGCGCGGTGCCCGAGATCCGGCTCCCGGCGCCGCGCAAGGAAGTGCAGGGCGAGCGCGTGCAGCGCGAACGCCAGGGGGCGCTGTTCAGCGCGCCCGATGCCTACCTGCCTCCGCTCGGGTTGCTCGACATGGCCGATCGCAGCAAGCAGCGCGGCTATTCGGCCGAGGCGCTGGAGGGTATGTCGCGGCTGCTCGAGATCAAGCTGCGCGACTTCGGGGTCGAGGCCACCGTGGTGTCGGTGCTGCCCGGTCCGGTGATCACGCGCTTCGAGATCCAGCCCGCGCCGGGCGTGAAGGTCAGCCGGATCAGCAACCTGGTCAAGGACCTCGCGCGTTCGCTGGCGGTGATCAGCGTGCGCGTCGTCGAGGTCATTCCCGGCAAATCCGTGGTCGGCATCGAGATCCCGAACGAGGACCGCGAGGTCGTGCTGCTCGGCGACGTGCTCGCCTCGCGTGCCTACGAGACCTCGCGCTCGCCGCTGACGCTGGCGCTCGGCTACGACATCTCCGGCGAGCCGATGGTGGTCGACTTGGCGCGCATGCCGCACCTGCTGGTGGCCGGCACCACCGGTTCCGGCAAGTCGGTGGGCGTCAACGCGATGCTGCTCAGCCTGCTGTACAAGTCCACGCCGGCCGAGGTGCGGATGATCCTGGTCGACCCCAAGATGCTCGAGCTCTCGGTCTACGAGGGCATCCCGCACCTGCTGACGCCGGTGATCACCGACATGAAGGACGCGGCCAACGGCCTGCGCTGGTGCGTGGCCGAGATGGAGCGCCGCTACCGCCTGATGGCGGCGATGGGCGTGCGCAACCTGGCGGGTTTCAACCGCAAGATCCAGGACGCCATCGACGCCGGCGAGCCGATCGCCGATCCGTTCTGGACACCGGATCCGATGGTGTTCGTGAGCGAGGAGGAACAGCTGGCGACGCCGCCGACGCTGGCGCCGCTGCCGGCGATCGTGGTCGTGATCGACGAGTTCGCCGACATGATGATGATCGTCGGCAAGAAGGTCGAGGAACTGATCGCGCGCATCGCGCAGAAGGCGCGCGCTGCGGGAATCCACCTGATCCTCGCCACCCAGCGCCCCTCGGTCGACGTGATCACCGGCCTGATCAAGGCCAACATCCCGACCCGGATCGCGTTCCAGGTCTCGTCGAAGATCGATTCGCGCACCATCCTCGACCAGGGTGGCGCGGAACAGTTGCTGGGCCACGGCGACATGCTCTACCTGCCGCCCGGCAGCGGCGTGCCGATCCGCGTGCACGGCGCCTTCGTCGCCGATGCCGAAGTGCACCGCGTGGTCGCGGACCTGCGCGCGCACTCGGAGCCGAACTACATCGAGGGCATCCTCGAGGAGAGCGCGGCCTCGCCGCTGGCGATGCTGCCCGGGGAGGCGAGCGACGACCCCGAGAGCGACGGTCTCTACGACGAGGCGGTGCGCTTCGTGACCGAGAGCCGCAAGGCGTCCATCTCCGCGGTTCAGCGCAAGCTGCGGATCGGCTACAATCGCGCCGCCCGTATGATCGAGGCGATGGAGGCCGCGGGTGTCGTCAGCGCCATGAACAGCAACGGCAGTCGCGAAGTTCTGGCCCCGCCACCACCGGCACACTGATAGCGTTGCAGGGTGTTCCCGTGTCGCGATTTGCCGCTGTGGCAGCGTTGTGGCTGCTGTGTTCCCACGCCTTCGCCGATGCCGCTGCGGCTGCGCGCCTCGGGGCGCTGCTCGGCGGCATGCGGCGCATCGAGGCCGATTTCACCCAGCGCCTGCTCGACGAGAGCGGCGCCCTGATCCAGCAGAGCAGCGGGCACGTACTGCTCGCGCATCCGGGGCGCTTCCGCTGGGAGACCCGCGATCCCTTCGAGCAGCTCGTCGTCAGCGACGGCAGCACCGTCTGGCAATACGATCCCGATCTGGCGCAGGTCGTCGTGCGCCCGCTGGACCGGCGCGCGGACCAGGTGCCGTCGCTGCTGCTGAGCGGCGACATCGAGGCCGTGGAGGCGCAGTTCGAGATCCGCGACGCGCCGGCGCAGGACGCCGGCGAGGGATTCGAGCTGCACGCGCGCGCGAGCGGCGGCATGTTCGCACGGCTCGATGTGGCCTTCGCCGGTGGCGTATTGCGGCGCCTGGCGATCGCCGACGGACTGGGCCAGCGCACCGAGATGGAATTCGCCGGCGTGGCGGCGCTCGGCGAAGTCGCACCGGGAACCTTCACGTTCGTGACGCCGGCCGGGGTCGACGAGTTGCACGATGAGTGAGACCGCCGGCGCGCCCTACGTGCCGCTGGCGGCACGCATGCGGCCGCGCCGCCCCGAGGACTTCTTCGGCCAGGAGCACCTGCTCGGTGCCGACAAGCCGATCACCAACGCGATCCGCTCCGGCACCGTGCACTCGATGATCCTGTGGGGGCCGCCGGGGGTCGGCAAGACCTCGCTGGCGCGTCTGCTCGCGGAGACCACCGGAGCGCATTTCCAGACGCTCTCGGCGGTGCTCTCCGGCGTCAAGGAGATCCGCGCCGCGATCGACGAGGCGCGTGCGCAGCGCGCGGCGGCCGGGCGGCGCAGCATCCTGTTCGTCGACGAGGTGCACCGTTTCAACAAGACGCAGCAAGACGCGTTCCTGCCGTTCGTCGAGGATGGCACCGTGATCTTCATCGGCGCGACCACCGAGAATCCCTCGTTCGAGCTCAACGGCGCCCTGCTGTCGCGCGCGCGCGTCTACCGGCTGCGACCGATGGACGACGAGGCGATCGAGCGCGTGCTCGCGCACGCACTGGCGAGCGACGACCTGCTGCGCGCGCGCGCACCGCGCATCGAGGACGCCGCGCTGGGGCGTATCGCGCGCGCCGCCGACGGCGACGCACGCCGGGCGCTGAACCTGCTCGAGATCGCGGTCGATCTGGCGGGCGACGAGGTGATCGGCGACGCGGTGCTGCGCGAGGTGCTCGGGGGCGACCCGCGGCGCTTCGACAAGGGTGGCGACATCTTCTACGACCAGATCTCGGCGCTGCACAAGGCGGTGCGCGGCGGTTCGCCCGACGCGGCGCTGTACTGGCTGGCCCGCATGCTCGACGGCGGCTGCGATCCGCTGTACGTGGCGCGGCGCGTGGTGCGCATGGCGACCGAGGACATCGGCAACGCCGACCCGCGCGGGCTGTCGATCGCACTCGCCGCCTGGGATACGCAGGAGCGGCTCGGCAGTCCGGAAGGCGAGCTCGCGATCGCGCAGGCGCTGGCGTACCTGGCCTGTGCGCCGAAGAGCAACGCGTTGTATGCGGCCTTCGGCGCCGCACGCGCCGACGTGCGCGAGCACCCCAGCTACGAGGTGCCGCTGCACCTGCGCAACGCGCCGACGCGACTGATGAAGGACATGGAGTTCGGCGCGGACTACCGTTACGCGCACGATGAGCCGGACGCCTACGCGGCCGGCGAGAACTATTTTCCGCCCGAGCTCGCCGGGCGCAGCTATTACCACCCGGCGCCGCGCGGGCTGGAGAAGCAGATCGGTGAGAAGCTCGCCTGGCAGCGCGAGTGCGACGCGCACAGCGCGCGCCAGCGCTACCCGCGCGCCCGGCGCACCCCGCGGAGCGAACGATGACCGATCTGCTGCGCAACCTGTTCTTCGTGGCGATCGGCGGCGCGCTCGGCGCGCTCGCGCGTTTCGGCGCCGCGCAGTGGCTGCACGCGCTGCACCCGGCGCGCTTTCCGTTGGCGACGCTCGCGATCAACGCGAGCGGATCGTTCCTGATCGGCATCGCGTGGGTGGCGATCGCCGAGCGCGGCGTGCTGCACGCCGACTGGCGCAGCATCCTGATGGTCGGTTTCCTGGGCTCGTACACCACGTTCTCGACCTTCTCGCTCGAGACCGTGACCTTGCTCGAGCACGGGTACGCGACGCAGGCGATCGCCAACGTGCTGCTGAGCGTCTTGATCTGTGTGGGC
>WBZY01000153.1_pt1 | contig 64779 bp, 60 predicted proteins | sample 5204191 | NCBI WGS metagenome assembly WBZY01 (sample SAMN12344363, study PRJNA552823) | activated sludge metagenome | biome: Activated sludge suspended growth; feature: Anammox Sidestream; material: Wastewater; isolation source: activated sludge from anammox sidestream of wastewater treatment... | reverse complement strand
TGTACTGGTGATCGTCACGGTCACGGTGCTCACATCACCCGTGCACGGCGCCACGGCGGCCAACGTGTAGGTGTACACCCCGGCCACATCCACCGCCGGGTCGAAGGTCCCGCTGTGGGCGTTGCCGAGCGGATCGGTCCAGGTGCCGCCGGCATCGGGTGTGCCGCCGAGCTGCGCGAAGAGACCCACGGCGGCGCCGTTGCTGCAAACGGTGAGGTTGCCGTTGGTGCCGGCGTTGGCGGCGGGGTTCTCGGTCACGGTGACGGTGGCCTGCGCGTTGGCACAGGGCGGGGTGCCGGTCACCGTGTAGGTGTAAACGCCCGGGGCCATGGTGGCCGGGTTGTAGTTGCCGCCGACCACGGGGCTGGGCCCGGTCCAGGCGCCGCCGGCGTCGGGCGTGCCGCCGAGCTGCGCGAAGAGGCTGGTGCTGGCGCCGTTGCTGCAAACGGTGAGGTTGCCGTTGGTGCCGGCGTCAGGCCCGGCGTTCACGACCACGTTCACCGTCGCTGTGGCGTTCAGGCAGGAGTTGCCGACCGTGTACGTGTAGAGCCCCGGCGCATCCGTCCCCGGCACGAAGGTGCCGTTGTGCGGAACCCCGCCCGGGCCCTGCCAGACGCCACCGGCATCGGGTGTGCCGCCGAGGCTGGCGAACAGGTTCGCGTTGCCGCTGGTGGTGCACAGGTTCAGCACCCCGTTCGTGCCGGCATCGGGGGGTGGGCCACCGCCTTGTGTGGAGATGATGTTGATCGAGGTGGACGCCACGTTCTCGATGGGGCAGTTGCCGTCGCGCGCCTCCACGTACACGTTCACCGGTGTGTTGCCGATGTCACCCGTCCAGCACAGGGTGGCCGTGGCCGGGTTGGTGCCGTTGACCGTGAAGGTGGCGCCGGGCAGCAGGGCCAGGGCGTTGGAGGTGAGGGTGAGCACGGTGCCCGCATCCACGTCGGTGAACACCACGTCCACGCAGAACGATTCGCCGTCGCACACCTCGATGGTGTTGCCGCTCAACAACAGGCCCGCGGTGTTGTTCACCAGCCCGCCGGTGGTGGGGGCGTTGCCCGTGCAGTTCATCACCACGAACATCTGGTCGCGCATCACCGAGCCGATCAGCACCCCGTTGGCATCGAACTCCTGCACCAGCACCGCCACCACGTAGTTGCCCTGCATCGCCGCGTTGAAGGTGAGCTGGCCCGTGACGGGGTCCAGGGTGATGCCGTTGATGGGAGAGGCCCCCGAGTATCCCCCCTGATAGGGCACCGGGGTGGGGGCGGGCGCGGCGAAGCGCGCGTTCACCAGCGAATAGGCGATGCTGTCGCCGTCGGGCTCGGTGACACCGTAGTTGTAGTTGACCGTCTGGCCTGCGCACACGTACGGGATGGACATGTCGGTGAACACCGGCGAGTTGTTGCACGGTGCCGTGGCATTGTCCAGGATCGCCTCCAGGTAGATGCCCGGGGTGCCGATGAGGTTCACCGTCGTGTTGCGGCAGCAGATCGACCAGCTGATCGTCCAGTCGTCGCAAGCGGCCAGGTTCACCACCGCCTGGAACTGGTAATGTTCGATCCCCGGAAGGGTGCCCCCGTTGCAGGTGCTGTTGGGCAGGGAGGTGGGGCAGAGCTGGGATACCTCCGTGCCGGGCGGCACGGGCAGGGCATTGAGGGTGAAGGTGGTGCCGCAATCGCTCTGGAAGGTGAGGTTCTGGGGGATGGGGTCCACCCCGGAACAGTCCACGAAAAGGTCCAGGTTCACCAGGTACTGGTTCCCGCCCAGGCATTCGTAGGTGATGCTGCCGCCGGAATAGTGGTTGCCCATCGCCCAGCCGCCGAGCATGGCGGTCATCAACGTCCACGCAGTGCGCAGCGTTTTCGACCGGGGGATGCAGGGGCGCCTCATGGCACGGCAAGGGTCGGCGCAGGGCCGATCGGCAAAGATACGGTATCGAGTCGCTGGGCCCCAGCCACTTGACTGGGGCGGACCCCCTGCGTTCGAGGCGGTTCCGACGGACGGGACCTTAACATCCGGGTAACCTGTGGTTCAGCAGCCAAAGGCGTAGTTTTGCCGCCCTTATCCGACCGCGTGGAAACGGCCATTCGACCATTGAGGACGTCAGGTATCCTGCGAACGGTGCCCGGCGCGCTCGCCGCAGCCCTGCTGCTCCTGGTGTCCCCCTGCACCCTGAAGGCCCAGGTGGTCGATTCCCTGGATGCCGGTGGGCAAGTGGACTCCGCCGGTGTGCTCCAGGAACGACTACCCGTCTACACGGTGACCTCCAGCGACCTGGAATCGGAGTTGGGTTCGCAGGACATCTCGGGCATCCTGCAATCGTCCCGTGATGTGTTCGCGGCCACGGCGGGCCTGAGCTGGGGAACAGCGCGTTTCCGCATCCGCGGGCTTGATGGCGAGAACAGCTCGGTGCTCATCAACGGCATCCCTGTGAACGATCCCGAGGCCGGTTGGGCCACTTGGAGCCAGTGGGGCGGCCTCAACGATGTGACGCGCCAGATGGAGGTGCGCACCGGTCTGTCCGCCTCACGCCTGGCCTTCGCCGGCATCGCCGGCTATTCGGCGATCAACGCCCGCGCCAGCGCCCAGCGCAGCGGCACCCGCATCTCCTACGCGTTGAGCAACCGTGCCTACGACCATCGTGTGATGCTCACCCACAGCACCGGCATGATGAAGAACGGCTGGGCCGTGAGCGCCTCGGCCAGCTGGCGTTATGCCAACGAGGGTTATGCCAAGGGTACCTTCTTCAACGCCGCCGCCTATTTCCTGAGCGTGGAGCGCAAGCTCAACGACCGCCACAGCATCGGCTTCACCGGCTTCGGCGCTCCCATCCGCCAGGGACGCCAGGGGCTGGCCGTGCAGGAGGCCTACGACCTCACCGGCGATCCCTACTACAACTCCAACTGGGGCTACCAGGCCGGCGAGAAACGCAACGCCCAGGTGAGCTTCGACCACAAGCCGATGGCCGTGCTCACCCACTATTTCACCCCGGACGACCGCACCACCTGGACCACCAGCCTTTACTACACGGCCGGGCGCGATGCGCAGACCAGGCTCAACTGGTTCGACGCCAAGGACCCGCGCCCGGATTATTACCGCTATCTGCCCAGCTACTACGCCGACACGGACCCCGAGGAGGCCGCGCGCCTCACCGCCGCCTGGCAGAACGGTACCGCCGGTCAGATCGATTGGGACCAGCTCTACTTCGCCAACGGCAAGAACCTGTTCACCGTGCAGGACGCCGACGGCACCCCGGGCCTTGACCTGACGGGCAATCGCAGCAAGTACATCGTGGAGGAACAGCGCAACGACCCGCGTCGCATGGGCCTCAACAGCGTATGGTCCAAGGCGCTGAACGACCGCACCCAGCTCACCGCCGGTGCGGGTTACCACGACCACGTGACGCACAACTACCGGGTGGTGGACGACCTGCTGGGCGGCGACTTCTGGGTGGACGTGGACCAGTTCGCCGACCAGGTGTCCGCCGACCCCAACGTGGCCCAGAACGACCTCAACCGCCCCAACGCCGTGATCACCGTGGGCGAACGCTACGGGCACGACTACGACATGCATGTGCGCCAGGCCTCGGGCTTCGTGCAGTTCGAGCACCGCTGGCAGCAGGTGGAGCTCTACGTCGCGGGCATGCTCGGCCATCAGTCCTTCTTCCGCGAGGGTTTCATGCGCAACGGCCGCTTCCCGGACAACTCCTTCGGGAAGTCGGCCGTGCAGGGCTTCCTGCACTATGGCCTGAAGGCAGGCGCGGTGTACAAGCTCAGCGGCCGTCATTTCATCACCCTCAACGGCGCCTACCTCACCCGCCCGCCGCTGGCCCGCTGGGCCTACCTGTCGCCTCGCACCCGCGATGCCGTGGTGCCCGGGCTCACCACCGAGAAGGTGAGCAGTGCCGACCTGAGCTATGTGGTGCGCTTCCCCCGCCTCAAGGGCCGCGCGACCATCTACTGGGCCGACATCGCCGACCAGGTGTGGGCCCGTTCGTTCTTCCACGACGAGTACCTGACCCTGGTGAACTACACCATGCGCGGCGTGGACCAGCGCCACACCGGTGCCGAGCTCGGCCTGGAGGCCAACATCACCTCCACCATCGGCGTCAACGCCGCATTGGGCACCGGACGTTTCGTGTACTCCAGCCGCCCGCAGGCCACCATCACCCGCGACAACAGCGAGGAGGTCTTCGCCACCGACCGCACCGTGTACTGGACCAACTACCGCGTGGGCGGCATGCCGCAGACGGCCGCCTCGCTGGGCCTGCGCTACAACAGCCCCAAGTACTGGTTCATCAACGTCACGGCCAACTATTTCGCCGACATCTACCTGGACCCCAACCCGGACCGCCGCACGGCCGAGGCCCTGGACGGGCTGGTGGTGGAGGACCCGCAATGGGAGCAGCTGCTGCAACAGACCAAGCTCGACAACGCCTTCACCCTTGACCTCTTCGGCGGCAAGTCGTGGATGGTGAAACGCAAGTACCGCATCGCGCTCAACGTGTCGGTGAACAACGTGCTGAACAACCGCAGTTTCGTGGTGGGCGGCTTCGAGCAGCTGCGCTACGAGCGGATGGACGTGGACAAGTTCCCCCCGCGCCTGAGCTACCTCTTCGGCCGCACCTATTTCGCCATGCTGAGCATCGGTTTCTGACCATGAAGCAACTGACCAACACCCTGTCCGTCGGCATCGCCCTGGCCCTGCTGCCCCTGCTTGGCGGCTGCGACAAGGAGCTCGACACCCCGCCCGAGCGCACCCTGCCCACCGGGTCGGTGCTGAGCATCAAACGGCTGCGCGACCTGCATGCCACCACCTTCGCCTACCTGCCCCACCGCTTCACCGGCGATTCGTCGGTGTACGGCGTGGTGACGGCCGACGAGACCAACGGCAACCTTTACAAGAACATTTACATGCAGGACGATACCGCCGGGATCGTGCTGCGCCTGAAGAACAGCGGCGGCCTGTACGCCGGCGACCGGATCCGCATCTACCTCAAGGGCGTCACCCTCAGCAGCTACGCCGGGCTGCTGCAGCTCGATTCGGTGGACGTGGACAACAACGTGGTGAAGCAGGAGACCCTGGTCCCCGTGGCGCCCAAGGTGGTGACGGTGGCCCAGATCACGCCTGCGCTGCAGGGCCAGCTCATCCGGTTGGACAGCGTGCAATTCGTCGCCGACGAGGCCGATGGCAACACCCCCTGGAGCGACGCGGTGAACCAGAGCAGCGTGAACCGCAACCTGGAGGACTGCGATGGCAACAGCATCATCGTGCGCACCAGCGGCTACGCCAACTTCGCCGCCCAGATGCTGCCCACCGGCAACGGGTCGTTCACCGCCGTGGTGGGCCAGTTCGGCAGCGACATGCAGCTCTTCGTGCACGACCTGTCGCTGGTGCAGCTCAGCGGCCCGCGCTGTGGGGCCTTCGGCTTCCAGCTGCTGCTGAAGGACTTCGAGGACGGCAGCGTCACCTCCGGCGGATGGTCGCAGCAGCAGGTGACGGGGGCCGTGAACTGGTCGGCCACGGCCGGCTATGGCGCCATCACCAACAACAGCGGCGGTAGCTATTCGGCCTGCGAGACCTGGCTCATCAGCCCCTCGGTGAACCTGAGCACGGCCACGGCCCCGCTGCTCAACTTCCAGACCTCCGTGGCCTTCGCCTCCGGGGCACCGCTCGAGGTGCTGGTCTCCACCGACTACACGGGCGGCGCGCCTTCCACGGCCACCTGGACGGCGCTGGCCCCGGCGCTGGCCACCGGCGTGGCCTGGACCCCCTCGGGCGCCCTCGACCTCACGCCGTACATCAGCGGCAACTTCCACCTGGCCTTCAAGTACACCGGCTCGGACACCGATGGCCGGCGCTGGAACCTGGACGACATCGTGATCACCGACAACTGACCCGCTCCTTCCGTTCACCCTAACCCCACATCGCATGAAACACGTTACCCTTCTCGCCGCGCTCCTGCTGGGCCTCACCGGCCGGGCGCAGACCCTTGTGGCCACCAGCTTCGAGAGCTGGACCGGCAACACCCCCGACGGCTGGGTGGGCAGCAAGACCAATCTGCCCGCCGACAGCATCCAGCAGGCCGACCAGAACATCCAGTTCGGCGCCTATGCCGTGCGCCTGGTGAACGGCACCAGCTCGCACAAGCGCTTCACCACCACCAGCCAGGCGGTGACCAGCGGCACGGCTTACAACATCAGCTTCTATGCCCGCGGCAACGGTGAGGTGCGCACGAGCCTGTTCGACGGGCGCGCCGACGGCTTCGGCTATGCGCCCTACAACCCCTACATCACCGTGAACGGCACCACCTGGACGCCGTACACCCAGCAGATCGTGGCCGAGAACGACACCGTGGACGCCGAGTTCATCCTCAGCGTGCGCAACACGGTGGCCGCCGGCGGCCACCTGGAGGTGGACAGTGTGCGCATCTGGGCCGGCGCGGTGAACCCGCCCACCGATGCCAGCATCCACCAGATCCAGTACACCACCGCTCCGGGCGGTGCCTCCACCCTGGTGGGCCAGACGGTGAACACCGGCGGCGTGGTGTGCGGCGTGGCCAACAACGGCTACTGGCTGCAGAGCGGCTCCGGCCCCTGGACCGGCATCTTCGTGTTCGACAGTTCGCCGGTGGCCCTGGGCGACAGCCTGACCCTCACCGCCCTGGTGGAGGAGTACTTTGAGCAGACCCAGCTGAACGACGCCGCCAACGTGAGCATCGTGTCGCCCGGCAACCCCGTGGTGGTGCAGGCGGGGACCACCGGCACCGTGGGGCAGGAGCAGTGGGAGGGCGTGCTGGTCCAGGTGATCAACGCCGATTGCACCAACGACGACATCGCCAACAGCTTCGGGCAGTGGACCATCGACGACGGATCGGGTGCCGTGCTGGTCAACGACCTGGTGTTCGCCTACACGCCGACCCTCGGCGTGAACTACAACGTCACCGGCCTGGTGTCGTACAGCTTCAGCGAGTGGAAGATCGAGCCGCGCTTCGCCGCCGACGTGGAGATCGCCTCCGGCCTGGCCGAGCAGCTGCTGGCCGCCACGCAGCTGTGGCCCGTGCCCGCCAACGACCACCTCACCGTGGAAGTGCGGATGCCCGGCGTGCGCTACCAGGTGCTCGATGCCACGGGCCGCACCGTCAGCGAGGGCTCGTTCACCGCATCGCGCAACACCCTGGCGGTGGCCGGCCTCCGTGCGGGCCTCTACACCCTGGCCCTGACCCACGAAGGGGTGCGCGCCCACGTGCGCTTCACGGTGGCCCGTTGATCGCGGTAGGTCCCCCCAGCGAAAGCCCCGGCACATCGCCGGGGCTTTCGCTTTTCATCCCGCCCCACGACGCGGTCAGGGCACGGGCCGCACCAGGATGACGTAAACCGGGAAGTGGTCGCTCCAGCCGTTCACCCAGGTGTCGCCCACGAAGCTGCGCAGCGGATAGCCGGCGAAGGCCCCTTCGGTCTGCCGGAGCTTCGGTTCGTTGTACACCCGTGCCCCGTAGTAACGGTAGCGGTCGTCCGTGCGCGTGGTCAGCGCGGGGGTGAGGATGATCTGGTCAAACAGATTCCACGAATCGCGCCAGGCCAGGGTGCCGATGCCCTTGTTGTACAGCGCTTCCATCGGGTTGTACAGGGCGCGTCCGGTGGCCTGCTCCGGGCGGCCCACGGCCAGCAGCCCACCGCGCACGCTCTTGTCCACGGGGTCGTCGTTGAGGTCGCCCATGTACAGGACCCTTGCACCCGGGTCGATGCGCTGCAAGGAGTCGATCAGGGAGCGGCCCAGGCGGGCCGCCAACATGCGCTTGGGTTGCGAACGCTTCTCGCCGCCGCGCCGGCTCGGCCAGTGCGCCACGATCACGTGCACGGTGTCGCCGTCGAGCACACCGCTCACCACCAGCTGGGCGCGCGTGCGGAAGGCCGTGTCCACGGGGTCCACCAGCGGCACGCTGCGGTGGCCCAGCAGGGTGAAGTAGCGCGGGTCGTACAGCAGCGCCACGTCCACGCCGCGCCGGTCGGGTCCCTCCTCATGCACGATGCGGTAGCCGCGCTGCGCGATGGCCTCGGCCTTCACCAGGTCCTCCAGCACGCGCCGGTTCTCCACCTCGGCCAGGCCGAGCACATGCACCCCTTCGGGATGCACCTCCCGGCCCAGGGCGCCGATCACCTCGGCCATCTTCGCCACCTTGGTGCGGTAGCGCTGCGAACCCCATTGCTTGGCCCCTCCCGGAAGGAACTCCGCATCGTCCGTGTCCGGCGAATCGATCGTGTCGAACAGGTTCTCGATGTTGTAGAATCCGATGCAGGCCGCTTGGAAGCGTTGGTCGGCCTGGGCACGGACAGCGGCCGTGCAGGCGGTAAGCAGCAGCAGGGCCGGGATGCGGAAGGGGAGGAAGGTGGACATGGCGGCGCAAGGTAGCCCGGCGCACGGGGCGCATGGATGCCCGGCCGGCTCACGCGCCGAAGTCCCGCACCAGCGCGATCACCTCGTCGGGTGCCTGCACATGCACCCAGTGGCCCGCGTAGTCGATGGTCTCCACGCGCGACCGCGGGAACTGTTCGCGCAGTTGCGGCAGGTCCTCCCGGGTGATGTAGTCGCTCTGCCCGCCGCGGATGAAGAGGGTGGGCGTGTGCACCAGTTCGGGGCCGGCCGCCGCCAGGATGTCCGCGATGTCGCGCGCCAGCAGGGGCACGTTGAAGCGCCAGCCCAGTTGGTCGGGCGTGACCCAGTACAGGCTTTTGAGCAGGAACTGCACCACGCCGGGTTCCGGGATGTGCCCCGCCAGATGTTCCTCGACCTCCTTGCGCGTGCGGAGCCGCTCCAGATCGCAGGTGGTGAGCGCCTCCAGGATGTGCGCGTGGCGGTGCACGGGATACTCGCGCGGCCCCATGTCGATCACCACCAGGCGGTGCAGCAGGCCGGGGTGGCGCTGGGCCAGCACCATGCCCGTTTTGCCGCCCATGCTGTGGCCCACCACCACCGCCTCGCGCAGCCCCAGGTCGGTGATCAGCGCCGCCACGTCGTCGGCCATCCCGGGGTAGGTGATGCGGTCGGTGTGCGGCGAACGCCCGTGGTCGCGCTGGTCCACCAGCACCACATCGAAGCTGTCCGACCAGGCCTTGCCGATGCTGTTCCAGTTGTCGGCGCTGCCGAACAGGCCGTGCAGCACCACCAGGGGGCGGCCCCGGCCCATGCGACGGTGATGCAGGGCCACGGTGGTCATGGGCGCAGTTCGCGCAGGTAGAGCTGCACGGTGTTCTCCCAACCGAAGTGCAGCGCATCGCACACCAGCGCGTGGCCGATGCTTACCTCCAGGAGCCCGGGCACATGGCGGTGGAAATGGCGCAGGTTGTGCCGGTCCAGGTCGTGCCCCGCATTGAGCCCCAGGCCGTGCCGTGCCGCCTCCCGCGCGGCCGTCACGAAGGGTGCCACCGCGGCGTCGGGATCGTCGTGGTACCCGGCGGCATAGGGTTCGGTGTAGAGCTCGATCCGGTCGGCGCCGGTGTCCGCCGCGTGCCCCACCTGTTCGGGATCGGTGCCCAGGAACAGCGAGGTCCGCAGGCCCTCGGCGTGCAGCCGTGCCACCACCGCCTTCAGGGTGGTCTTGTGCGCCCGCGCGTCCCAGCCTGCATTGCTGGTCAGCACCCCGGGCGGGTCGGGCACCAGGGTCACCTGTGCCGGGCGCACCTCGCACACCAGCGCCAGGAACTCTTCCGAAGGATAGCCCTCGATGTTGAACTCGGTGGACAGCACCGGCCGCAGGGCGCGAACATCGCTGCGCCGGATGTGGCGCTCGTCCGGCCGCGGATGCACGGTGATGCCCTGTGCGCCGCAGCGTTCCAGCAGCAGCGCCGTCGCCACCACGTCCGGGTTGTTGCCGCCCCGCGCATTGCGCAGCGTGGCCACCTTGTTGATGTTGACGCTGAGACGGGTCATGCGAAGCACTACCTTGGGCGCGGCGGGCGGCGCCGAAATTACACCGCTGCCCGGGGCATCATGCACGCCAGCGAGCTCATCGCACCCGACCTTCCCCCGCTGCGGCCGGACGACACGGTGGGCCGTGCCCTGGACTGGATGGAGGAGTTCAAGGTGCGGCACCTCCCCGTCACCGAGCACGGCCGGTTGGTGGGCCTGGTGCGCGACACCGACCTGGTGGACCGCAACGATGCCCAGGCCCCGGTGCGGGAGCTCATGGGGCAGGTCGAGCTGCCTTACGTGCGCGAGGGCCAGCACATCTACGACGTGATGAAGCTCATGACCGAACGCGGCCTCACGGTGCTCCCCGTGCTGGACCCCACCGGCAATTACCTGGGCGCCATCAACGAGCACGAGGCGCTCCGGCGGCTCGCCGAGGCCATCAACCTGGGCGAACCGGGCAGCGTGGTGGTGCTGGAGATGAACCAGAACGACTACAGCCTGCAGCGCATCGCCGGCATCGTGGAAAGCAACGGGGCCAAGCTGCTCAGCGTATACAACCGCACCCTGCCCGAGGCGCCGCGCATGGAGGTGACACTGAAGGTGAACCGCGAGGACATCAGCGACATCTTGCAGTCGTTCGAGCGCTACGACTACTTCGTGAAGAGCACCTACCAGGGTTCCAAGTTCCACGAGGACCTGCGCGGGCGGTACGACGAGCTGATGCGGTTCATGGACCTCTGAGCGCCTGCCTGCGGCGGGACGCTGCACAGCGGGACGCGGAACCCTTCATACATTTCAAGCCCACCAGCCCCCATGCGGATCGCGGTCCAGGCCCGAAAGCCCGAGCCGAGCGCCCTGCCCCTGATCGACGGGCTGCTGCGCGCCATGCCCGGCCATGGCCTGGTGCCCATGGTCGATGGTGCGCTGGCCACCCTGCTGGCCGCCACGGGCGCCGGATCGCCCTGTCCCACCTACGGCGCGGGCCCGCCGCCTCCGGGCACCGACCTGCTGATGAGCCTGGGCGGTGACGGCACCTTCCTGCGCGCCGTGGGCATGGTGGCCCGCAGCGGCATCCCCGTCCTGGGCGTCAACCTGGGCCGCCTGGGCTTCCTGGCCGCCCTGGGGCCCGACGAGGTGCACGGCGCGCTGGGGATCCTGGCCCAGCGGCGCTTCGTGGTGGAGGAGCGCATGCTGCTGCAGGTCACCGGTTGCAGCACCGAGCTTGGCGACCAGGACCTGGCGCTCAACGATGTGAGCATCCACAAGCGCGACACCTCGGCCATGATCGCCCTGCATGTGCACGCCTCCGGCCGATTCCTCAACACCTATTGGGCCGACGGCCTGATCATCGCCACGCCCACAGGCTCCACGGCCTATTCCCTGAGCTGTGGCGGCCCCATCGTGGACCCCGCTTGCAGCAACCTGGTGATCACGCCCATCGGTCCCCACAACCTCACGGTGCGCCCCATGGTGCTGCCCGACGACCGCGTCCTGCAGGTGGAGGTGGAGGCCCGCGAGCACAACTACCTGGTGAACCTGGACAACCGGAGCATCCCCCTGAGCGGGCGCCGGGCCATCGGCCTGCGCAAGGCCGATCGGTGCGCGCGCATCGCCCATCTGCCCGACCACGATTTCTTCAGCACCCTGCGGCACAAGCTCAACTGGGGGCTCGACGCACGGTCGGCCGGCGGTACGCCGGGCTAACTTCGCGCCCCCGGAGCCCGTACAACACCGCGCCGCGCTCCCGCGTTCACCCTGCCGATGAGACCGGTGCTCCTCCTTTCCGCCCTGGCGTGCGCCGCCGGCCTGCAAGGCCAGGGGGTCAGCGAGATCGGTCTCACCGGCGGGGTCATGTACTACATCGGCGACCTCAACCCGTACAAGCACTACCCGGCGCGGACCCGCCCGGCCGGCGGGATCGCCTACCGGTACAACTTCGACACGCGCTACGCCCTGCGGGCGCAGGCGCTGTACGGCACGCTGGAGGCCTACGACAGCGACTCGCCGGACAGCCTGCAGCTGGCGCGCAACCTGAGCTTCCGCACCCGCCTGTTCGAGCTGGCCCTGCTGGGCGAGGTGAACTTCTTCAACTACCGGGGCCTGGGCAAGGACGGCCGCACCTGGACGCCCTTCGTGTTCGCCGGGGTGTGCTATTTCAGGGCCAACCCCCGCGCCCAGCTGAACGACACCTGGTACGACCTGCAGCCGCTCGGCACCGAAGGCCAGGGTTCCCCGGACGTGCCCGGGGCCGGCAAACCCTACAGCGTGGACCAGGTCGGCATCCCCTTCGGGGTGGGCCTCAAGTTCAACTTCGGCGGCCATGTGGACCTGCAGCTCGAATGGGGCATGCGCCGCACCTTCACCGACCACATCGACGACGTGGGGGGCACCTACGCCGATCCGGAGCTCATCAACCCCCTGGCCGCCGAGCTGGCGGACCGCAGCGCGGACCGCGATGTGGTGGACCGCACCGGCCAGGCCCGGGGCGACGCCCAGACCCGCGACTGGTACCAGTACACGGGCATCACCCTGTCGTACGTCCTGACCAAGTTCACGGAGTGCGACATGCTGTATTTCCAGAAACGGCGCTGATCCGGCCATTGTGCGATCTTTGCGCCCCCTTCCTGCAAGGGGTGACGCCGCCATGGACCTCAAGGCCCGCATCGATCCCGCCCGGGTGCCCGCCCACGTGGCCATCATCATGGACGGCAACGGCCGCTGGGCCACCCGCCAGGGCGAGCACCGTGTGGTGGGCCACACCAGCGGTGTGAAGGCCGTGCGCGACACCCTGGTGGGCGCCACCGAGATCGGCATACGCCACCTCACCCTCTACGCGTTCAGCACCGAGAACTGGAACCGACCCCAGGCGGAGGTGGACGCCCTGATGGACCTGCTGGTGCGCACCCTGATGAGCGAGGTGGACAGCCTCAACGAGAACGGGGTGCGCCTCAACGCCATCGGCGACCTGGAGAGCCTGCCGGGCGACTGCCACGCCACGCTGCGCCAGGCCATGGCCCGCACCGCCCACAACGACCGCATCACCCTCACCCTGGCCCTGAGCTACAGCGCCCGCTGGGAGCTGGTGCGCATGGCGCGCCTGCTGGCCGCGGAGGTGGCCGGGGGCCGGCTGCGCCCGGAGGACATCGACGAGGCGGCCCTGGCGGCCCGGCTCACCACCGCCGGCATGCCCGATCCCGAGCTGCTCATCCGCACCAGCGGCGAACAGCGCATCAGCAACTTCCTGCTGTGGCAGATCGCCTATGCCGAGCTCCACTTCAGCCCGGTGCTCTGGCCCGATTTCCGCAAGGAGGACCTCTTCGAGGCCGTGATCGATTTTCAATCCAGGGAGCGGCGTTTCGGTCTCATCAGCGAACAGGTGAACCCCCGGTGAAGCTCTGCGCCCTCCTGCCCCTGGTCCCGCTGCTGCTGGGGCTCCCGGTCGCCGCACAGACGGAGGAGCGGCGCATCATGGACCCGGCCGTGCCGCGCGAGCTCGAGATCGGCGGCCTCACCGTCTCGGGCACCACCACCGTGGACGTCAACGCCGTCATGCTCTTCAGCGGGCTGAAGGTGGGCCAGACCGTCACCCTCCCCGGGCCGCGCATCGCCGATGCCATCCGCAACATCTGGGAGCAGAAGCTCTTCAGCGATGTGCGCATCGAGCTGGCCGAGGTCCGCGGCCGCACCGCCTTCCTCAACATCGTCGTCACCGAGATGCCCCGCCTGTCGCGCTTCAAGTTCGAGGGCGTCACCAAGAGCGATGCCGACAAGCTGCGCGAGCGCATGGAGCTGGCCCGCGGGCAGCAGGTGAACGAGGGTCTGCTGACCAACACGCGGGGCACCATCCGCTCCTACTACGTGGAGAAGGGCTTCCTGAAGGCCGATGCCGAGATCGAGCAGCGGACCGACTCGCTGATGGAGAACAGCGTGCTGCTCATCATCCACGTGAAGAAGGGCCGGCGCGTGCGGATCAAGGACGTGGTCTTCAAGGGCAACGAGGCCCTGACCGATGCCAAGCTGCGGCGGGCCATGAAGAAGACGCGCCGACGCGTATGGTACAACCCCTTCGCCTCGAGCAAGTTCCTGGCGAAGGAATACCGGGTGGACAAGGAGAACCTCATCGACACCTACAACGAGAAGGGCTACCGCAATGCCGCCATCGTGCGCGACACCACCTGGTTCGTGAACGACCGCCGCCTGATGGTGGAGATCGAGGTGGAGGAGGACCGGCGTTTCCACTTCCGGGAGGTGCGTTTCAGCGGCAACACCAAGCACAGCGACCGGGAGCTGCTGGACATCCTCAACATCAAGCGCGGCGACGTGTACAACAAGAAGGTGCTGGACAGCAGGATGTACATGAACCAGACCGGCCGCGACATCAGCTCGTTGTACATGGACGACGGCTACCTGTCGTTCTACCCCGAGGTGATCGAGGTGGCCGAGGGCGACAGCATCGACCTGGACATCCGGCTGCGGGAGGGCAAGCAGTACCGGGTGCGCAGCGTGCTGGTGAAGGGCAACACCAAGACCAACGAGCACGTGATCCGGCGCGAGATCCGCACCAAGCCGGGCCAGCTGTTCAACCGCAGCGACGTGCTCCGCACCCAGCGCGAACTGGCCAACCTGGGCTATTTCGACCCCGAGAAGCTCGGCGTGAACCCGCTGCAGGACGCCCGCACCGGCACGGTGGACCTGGAGTACACCGTGGAGGAGAAGCCCAGCGACCGCCTGGAGCTGAGCGGCGGCTGGGGTGCCGGCCGCCTGGTGCTCTCCCTGGGCCTGTCCTTCACCAACTTCAGCCTGCGCAACATCACCAAGCCCGAGGCCTGGCAACCGCTGCCCGCCGGCGACGGCCAGACGCTCAACCTGCGCGCCCAGACCAACGGCCGCTACTTCCAGAGCTACAGCCTGAGCTTCGTGGAGCCCTGGCTCGGCGGCCGCAAGCCCAACGCCCTGAGCGTCTCCGCCTTCCACTCGGCCCAGACCAACGGCGAACGCAAGTACGTGGAGACCGAGGAGGGGCGTGTCATCAACCCCCAGCGCCAGTCGCTGCTGATCTCCGGCGGGTCGGTGGGATTGGGCAAGCGCCTCACCTGGCCGGACGACTACTTCCTGCTGCGCCAGAACATCAGCTACCAGCTGTACGACCTGCGCAATTGGAACCAGCTCTTCGCGTTCAACAACGGGCAGAGCAACGTGCTGGCGTACCAGGTGCAGCTCTCGCGCAACTCGGTGGACCAGCCCTTCTTCGCCCGCAGTGGCTCGGACATCACCCTCAGCCTGAAGGCCACCCCGCCCTATTCCTGGTTCCAGCCAGGCCGTGATTTCGCCTCCGAACCGGCCGACCGCCGCTACAACTGGGCCGAGTTCCACAAGTGGAAGTTCACCACCCAGTGGTTCACCCGCATCACTCGCAGCAAGAGCGGGCACGACCTGGTGCTGATGACCCGGGCTGGCTTCGGCTTCCTGGGCCGCTACTCCAAGAACCTCGGCAACAGCCCCTTCGAGCGCTTCTACCTGGGCGGCAGCGCCCTCACGGGCTTCCAGCTCGACGGCCGCGAGATCGTGGGCCTGCGCGGCTACGACGACCTGTCCCTGGCGCCCAACACGGGCAACTTCCTCATCAACAAGTACACCGCCGAGCTGCGCTTCCCCATCTCGCTCAATCCCTCGGCCACCATCTACATGCTCACCTTCGCCGAGGCCGGCAACACCTGGGGCACCTTCGACCGCTACGACCCCTTCCGCCTCTACCGCTCGGCCGGTGTGGGCCTGCGCCTCTTCCTGCCCATGTTCGGGCCCATGGGCCTGGATTACGGCTGGCGCTTCGACGATGTGCCCGACCAACCCGCCATGGCCCCCGGACAGTTCCACTTCACGATCGGCATCGATCTTGGGGAGCTCTGAGCCCGATCGCCTAATTTCGAAGCCTTCCATGAAGCGCCTCCTCACGCTCCGCCTGCTCGCCCTGGGCATGCTGCTGCCGGCGATCGCCACCCACGCCCAGCGCATCGCCTTCGTGGACACCAAGTACATCCTGGGCAAAATGCCCGAGTACCAAGGCGCCCAAAGCGAGCTCGACCGCCTGAGCTCCCAGTGGCAGAAGGAGATCGACGACCGCTGGGAGACCATCCGCAAACTGCGCGACGCCTTCAACGCCGAGGCGATCCTGCTGACCGACGACATGAAGGCCAGCCGCCGCGAGGACATCGAGAAGAAGGAACGCGAGGCCCGCGACCTTCAGAAGAAGCGCTTCGGCCCCGATGGCGACCTCTTCAAGAAGCGCGAGGAGCTCATCCAGCCCATCCAGGACCGCATCTACCAGGCCATCAAGGAGGTCGCCGGGACCACCTACGTGGCCATCTTCGACATCGGCGGCAAGGGCAACAACGTGCTCTTCGCCAGCGAGAAGTACGACAAGAGCGACAGCGTGCTGCGCAAGCTCGGCATACGCCCCGACAAGGAGGGCGAAGGTGGTGGCGGCCGCGGTGATGAGGAGGAAAAGCCCGAGCAGCGTCCGGAGGACGATGGCGTCAAGCCCCACGACGACGGCGGCCGGAACGACCGTTCCGGAGGCGGAAACACGATCAAACCCCCACGATGACCAACCGAACCATGAAGAACCTGCTGCTCACCCTGGTCCTGATGACCTCCGCCGCACCGGCCTTCACCCAGGCCAAGCTCGGCCACATCGACCGCCAGGCCCTGATGCTCACCCTGCCCGAGCGCAAGGACGCCGAGGCCAAGATGCAGGCCTTCGCCAAGACCTTGGATGACCGCCTGAAGGCCATGGGTGCCGAGTACCAGCAGAAGGTCACCGACGCACAGGCCAAGGAGGCCACCATGACCAACACCGAGAAGGAGATGGCCGTGCGCGAGATCGCCGACCTCGAGAAGCGCATCAGCGAGGCCCAGGAGAAGGCCCAGGAGGACCTCGCCAAGCAGGAGGAGGAACTGTTGCGCCCCATGGTGGAGAAGACCAACAAGGCCATCCGGGACGTGGCCTCCGAGAACGGATTCACCTACATCTTCGACATCAGCACCGGCCTGGTCCTGTACCACGAACGCGGCGAGGACATCCTGCCCAAGGTGAAGGCCAAGCTCGGCATCCAGTAGTCCGGGAGCGAGCCGTGCGGGATGTGCCACCCACCGTGCTCTCCGGACCCCGTGCCGGTCCCATCGGTGTCTTCGACAGCGGTCTCGGCGGCCTCACGGTGGCCCAGAGCATCCTGCGGGCGCTTCCCGCCGAGCAACTGATCTATGTGGGCGACCAGGCCCATGTGCCGTACGGCGACCGCGCCGATGCGGAGATCCTGGCCTTCAGCGAGGGCATCTCGGACTGGCTGCTGGGCCAGGGGGCCAAGGCGCTGGTGATCGCGTGCAACACCGCCAGTGCCGCCGCATTGAAACCCCTGCGCGTGCGCCTGCCCCAGGTGCCCATCGTGGGCATGGAGCCGGCCGTGAAGCCCGCCGTGGAACACACACGCACCGGGGTGGTGGGCGTGATCGCCACGGTGGCCACCATGCAGGGTGCGGTGTTCGCCAGCATCGTGGAGCGCTTCGCGCAGGGCGTGGAGGTGCTCCAGCAGGCCTGCCCGGGCCTGGTGCGCCAGATCGAGGCCGGTGAACTGGACACCCCGCGTACCGAGGCCATGCTCCGCGGCTGGCTGGAGCCCATGGTGGCCCGCGGCATCGATGCCCTGGTGCTGGGCTGCACGCACTATCCGCTGGTGCGCCCCCTGATCGAACGCATCGTGGGGCCGGAGGTCCGGGTGATCGATCCCGCACCGGCGATCGCACGCCGCCTGGCCCAGGTGCTGGAGGAGCGCGGCATTGCCGCACAAGGTGGCGATGGCGGCATCACCGTTCACACCACCGGCGATGCGGTCGTGCTGCGCACCATGCTGCAGCGGTTCGGCATGGGCCCCTGGCCCACGCACGCCCTGCATTGGGAGGCGGGCCGCCTCAGCCCCCGGTGAACCAGCCGGCGTACATCAGGTAGTTGCGGGCGATCCGCTCGATCTCCCCTTCGGACAGCTCGGGGCTCACCGGGCCGATGCGGCGTGCCGGAACGCCGGCCATCAGGCTGCCCGGCTCCACCACCGTGCCCTGCGTCACCACGGCGCCCGCAGCGATCACACTGCCGCTGCCGATCACCGCGTGGTCCATCACGATGGCGCCCATGCCGATAAGCACCTTGTCGTGCACCGTGCAGCCGTGCACGATGGCCCGATGGCCGATGCTCACGTCGTCCCCGATGGTCAGCGCCGCCCGCTCGTAGGTGCAGTGCAGCACCGCGCCGTCCTGGATGTTCACCCGGTGGCCGATCCGCACGGCGTTCACGTCCCCGCGCACCACCGCGTGGAACCACACGCTGCACCGGTCGCCCATCACCACATCGCCCACCACCACGGCGTTCTCGGCCAGGAAACAGCCTTGCCCGAGCCGGGGCGTGAAGCCGCGCACCTCCTTGATCAGCGCCATGGTCAGGGCTTGGCGTCGGCCGGGGGCATCTGACCGCAGCCTTCCTTCTGGCAGCACTCCGGCAGCTTGGCGAAGGCCTTGGCGTCGCCCGGCACGCCGTCGGCGCTGTAGCCCAGCTTCACCAAGGCCGCGCGCAGCCGGTCGGGTGTGTTCTTGGCCGCGTTGTAGGTGACGTGCACCGTGGAGGTGGCCAGGTCCACTTCCACCTTGCGCACGCCTTTCTCATAGATCAGGTTCTCCTCGATGGTGCGCTCGCACATGTCGCACACCGTGCTGGAGGCGATGGTCAGCACGGTGTCCTGGCCTTTCTGCGCGAAGGCCGGCGCCGCCCAAAGGGCGATCAGGGTGATGATGATGGTTCTCATGGTGTGGTCGGTTTCGGACGAAGGGTGAAGCGGAGCCCGCCATAGGCCATGGCGCCCACGGTGGGGCCCCAGATGAGCGAGGCGTCAAAATACGGGCCAAGGGGATCTTCCGGTGCGATGATCTGCCGTTGTTGCCCGGCACTGGTGAGGTTCTCGCCCCCGAGGTAGAATTCCCAGGCACGCCACACGAAGGTGACCTGGGCGTGCAGCGTGGCATAGGCCGGTGAGCGGTGCGGGAACCGGTACGCCTCGGGGTTGGCGTCGGTGGTGGGGATGCGTGCGGTGCCGAAGAGATTGAGGCTCGCATCCGCGCGCCAGCGTTCGTTCGGGCTGTTCCAGGCCAGGTCCACCAGGCCGCGGTGCGCCGGGGTGAAGGGCCGTTCGCGTAACACGCCGTCGTAGGTGGTGGCCACCTCGTACCACCGGTAGCTGAGCTTGAGGTCCAGGGTGCGCACCAGCTCCACCTGCACATCGGCCAGCACGCTCGTGGCATAGCTCGGCCCGTCGAGCATGTAGAGCACCAGCCGGTCCGGCGAGCGGTCCAGGTCGGTCACCAGCTGGTGGGTGAACCGGGTGTGGAAGGCATCAAGCCCCACGGCCCATTTGCGGTCCAGCCACCTGAACTTGTGCAGGGCCCCGCCCCCCACGGTCCAGGCGCGCTCCAGGCCCGGTTCGTCCTCCACCACCACGCGCCGCGAGCTGGCCAGCGCACCGGCGTTCTCCACCAGCGGGTTGGTGCTTCGGAAGCCGTGGCCCGCACTGGCCCGCAGCACGGTGAGCGGCCCCAGGTCCCACTTGGCGTGCAGCCGCGGGCTCACCACCGTGCCGTACCAGCTGTTGTGGTCGGCGCGCAGACCGGCCACCACCGACACATCGCCGGTGGCCAGCGTGTACTCGGTGAACAGCCCGGGCATCACCTCGTTGCGTGCGAAACTGCTGTCCATGAACACCTCCTCGTAGTCGTCCACCTGCAGGCTGATGCCCGCCTTCAGCTGGTCCTTGCCCCCGCGGGCGAGCTGCTGGTAGATGCCGCTCACGTACCCGCTGCGCTGTGCACCCTCGTGGCGCCGCAGACCGAAGCGCGCGGCGAGGTCGTGGCGGCGCAATGCGGTGACGAAGCCCACGCTCCGCGTACCGTCGTTGCGGAACACGAAGCCATGCTTGGCCAGCAGGTCCGTCATCGTGTTGCGGATGTCCACCGCGTACGGCACGTTGGGCCCACCGCCGCCCTCCACATGCCGGAAGGTGCTGCCGCCCTCGCGGATGTCCTCCACATGGCGCACGGCCACCTGCGTGGTGCGCCCGTCGCGCGAGAACATGAAGCGGTCCATCACGTTGATGCGGCGGCTCAGCGGCATGTCCAGGAATCCGTCCCGGTTCCCATCCATCTCGTTGCCGAACCAGTTGCCGTGCACCAGCACGAGGTTCGCGGCATGCTCGCCCAGGCGCTGCCGGGCATGGACGTTGAGCTCCGCGCGGCCCTGGCTGTTGCCGTACAGGTTGACGAACAGGGGCGGCTCGTTCAGCGGGTTCACCAGGCACAGGTCGATCTGGCCCGTGATGGCGTTGGGACCGTTCACCGCCGTGCCCGCGCCCTTGCTGAGGTTGATCTCGTTGATCCAGGTGCCCGGTATCAGCGTGAGGCCCGAGCTCGAGCTCAGCCCCCGCACGAAGGGCAGGTTCTCCACGCTCAGTTGCGCGTACTTGCCGTCCAGGCCCATCATGCGCAGCACCTTGGTGCCGCTTACGGCATCGCTGAAGCTGACGTCCACGGTGGCGTTGGTCTCGAAGCTCTCGCTCAGGTCGCAGCACGCGGCCCGTTTGAGCTCCTTGACCCCGAGTTGCTCCTGGCTCAGGATGGAGCGGGTGCTGAGCATGGTGCCCTGCGTGCGCGCCACCACGTTCACCTCCTTGAGCTGCCCCACGGGCCGCAGGGCGACCGCGGTACCGGCTTCCGGTTGGGCGGCCAGCGTGATGCTGTCGGTGATGAAACCCACCATGCGTGTGATCAGCGTGGCGGGCCAGCTGGCCGGTGCCGGCAGGGCGAAGTGCCCGGCCGTGTCGGTGGTGGTGGCCGTCACCGTGCCGGCCCAGCCCACCGTGGCGTAGGGCAGCAGGGCGCCATCGGCCGCGGAGCGCACCGTGCCGGTGACGGGGACATCCTGCGCGGCGGCCGTCCAGGACCACAGGAGCGCAAGGATGAGGAAGGTTTTATCGAGTTGTTGTTTCATGAGGGATCGATCGATGGGACAATGGGGACCAAGGCGGCCTGTGGCCGCACACCTCCTGTTGTCCGACGATCAGATCCGAAGCACCTGGAGCCGTGCCAGCCGTTCCAGCACGGGCAGGGGCGGTGGCCTCGTGCCCGGCATGGCGACCACGGTCCTTTCCGCGGCCATCACCACCAGGGGCGGGGTCGGCAGGGCACCGTCATCGGCCGTGGCCATGGCCAGCGCCGCGGTGGGTACGTAGGCATCGCGGGCGGCCTGTGCCGTCGTGGTCACGCAGCATTGGGCCTTCACCGTGGCGCCCTCGGTATCCTCTCCTGTAGGGCAGCAATCCTCGCTGTCGCCCACCATGAGCCGGCTGTGACCGCCTTCCAGGCAGGTCATGCGCGAAAGCACGGGCACCGACGTGGCCAGCACCAGCAGCACTGCCAGCGCGGCATGCATCCATCGCTCCCGGCGCAGGGCCTTCATCGTGTGCAAAGGTAGCGGCCGGGCCCCGTGCGGCACGCCCTGTCCGCGGGTCTTCTTGTGATCCCAACCGCCTGGCGGGCCCGCTACCTTTGCCCCATGGCACAGCCCGCGAACCGTCCGCCCGCATCGGTGTACGCCGAGATGACCCCCAACCCGGCCACCATGCGCTTTGTGAGCAGCGTGCCCCTGCTGCCCGAAGGCCAGGTGCTGGAGTTCCTCTCGCCCGAGCAGGCCCAGGGGGTGTCGCCGTTGGCCGAGAAGGTCTTCAACCTGCCCATGACCACCGGGGTGCTCATCGGCGGCAACTTCGTCACCGTCACCAAGAACGACATCGTGAGCTGGGACATGGTGCACCTGGAGCTGCGCGAGTTCATCCAGGAGCATCTGCGCACCGACGGCCGTGTGCTGTATGCGGATGTGCCCGCGCTGGAGCTGGCCGTGGCCAACGACCGGAGCATGGGTCATGCGGAGCCCGCGGGTGCGGAGGAGGAGCGCATCATCGCCGTGCTGGATGAATATGTGCGCCCGGCCGTGGAGGGTGATGGGGGCCATATCGCCTTCCGCTCCTTCCGCGACGGGGTGGTCACCGTGACGCTGCGCGGCTCGTGCAGCGGATGCCCGAGCAGCATGGTGACCCTCAAGGGCGGCGTGGAGAACCTGCTGCGGCAGATGGTGCCCGGCGTGCGCGAGGTGGTGGCCGAGGAGCTTTGACCTTCAGGCGAACAGCAGGTTGCAGCCGCGCACATCGCTGTGGTCGAAGCGGCCCAGCACCTCGAAGCCGCCGTCCGCATGGGTGCGCCCCAGGTCCTGGGTGCCGATGAACGGACAGCTGGCGACGTTGCACAGATCGATGATGTCGATGCCCCCGGTGCGGCCGTGGGCCTGGGTGCTGCGCGGATCATTCACCTCGCGGATGCGCACGGCCATCCAGGGCGGACAGTGGTAGCGGCCCGCACCATCGCTCCAGGCCTGGCTCATCAGCTCGGTCATGCCGTACTCGCCGCCCACGCGCGCCACGCCGAAAGCGCTCCGCAACCGCGCGTGCAGGTCCTCGCGCACCAGTTCGGGCCGTCGCCCCTTCATGCCGCCGGTCTCCACGATGTGCACGTGCCGCAGCGGCATGGGGTGCTGCTCGGCCAGGTCCAGCAGGGCGAAGGGCACACCCAGGAGCAGGGTCTTCCGACCTTCCGCCTCCGATCGCCGCAGCAGCTCGGCCACCTGGTCGTACCGGTCCCTGAAGAGGCCGCCCCACGGATCGCCGGACAACGCCACCAGGCGATGGGCCATGTGGACCAGCGAGCTGTCCGGCCGGTCCATGTACGCCGGCAGCAGCCCGATGATGCGCCACGCCCGCGGATCGCCCAGGAAGCGCCGGAAGGCGGTCAGGAACGATCGTTCGTAGAGCGCGGGCCAGGGCACATGGTGGCGTGCGGTGACGGTGGCCGTGGTGCCGCTGCTGGCGAAGGTCAACGCCGGCGCGAGCCCCTCCAGCAACACCCGGTGGTCGCGGAAGGTCTGGATGGGCAGGAACGGGATGGCCTCCACCGTGGCCACCCGGTCGGGCACCACGCGGAGACCCTCCAGGAAGGCACGGTACACCGGGTTGCGCGCGGCGTGCAGACGAAATAGATCGAGCGCCAGCGCGTTGAAGGCCTCGGGGCCATCCACGGCGAAGGGCCGGTCCATCCACGTGGACCAGGCTTCATCGACCATGGCCGCCGGCGCCGGGTGCCGTAGTTTTGGAGCGATGCACAGGTTCGCGACCTTGCCGACAAAGGTAGCCGGAGCGCTTGCGGTGCTCCTGCTCGCTGCGGGCTGCCAGCGTTCCGAGGAGTTCCCCGTGGAGCCGCACATCGCGTTCAAGTCGTTCACCACGCACGGCGATTCGGCCTCGCTGGTGATCACCTTCACCGATGGTGACGGGGACATCGGGCTCGGGCAGGGCGACACACTTCCGCCGTTCGATGTGGCCCCGTGGTTCTACAACCTGTTCGTCGAATACGAGGAGCGGCAGAACGGCGCATGGGTGCGACCGACGCTGCTGCTGCCGCTGTACTACCGCATCCCCGTGATCGCGCCCACCGGGCAGGACAAGACGCTGGAAGGCGAGCTGGCCGTGGCCCTCACCCCGTGGCCCACGGTGCCGAACACGCCGTACGACACGGTGCGCTACACGGTGCGGCTGGTGGACCGGGCCCTGCACGAGAGCAACACGGTGAACACGGGCCCCGTCGTGCTGCCCCCCTGAGCGGCGGCACACCCGGCCCCGCGCGAGGCCCCGGTATCTTCGCGGCCATGTCCCGGCCCGCGCTCGACCCGCAGCGGCTTGTTGCACCGGCAGCCCTGGCGATCGGTGCGGCGGCCTTCCTGGTCTGCATGCTGGCGATGGATGTTCGCGGCCTTTCCCATGCGGGGAAGGCGGCGCTCGTCGGTGCGACCTCGGGGGCGGCCGCCTTCCTGGTGCTGCGCTTCGTGCTGCTGCGCCTGGTGCAGGACCGGATCCGCGGCATCCTGAAGGTGGTGCAGGGGCTGCGTGGTGCGGCGGACCCGGTGGTCGTGCCCGCCCGGACCGACGATGCGCTGGGCCGTGTGGAGGGGGAGGTGGCCGAGTGGGCGCGTGCGCGCCGTAGTGAGATCACCGAGCTGCGGGAGCGGGAACGGTTCCGCCGCGAGTTCATCGGCAACCTGGCGCACGAGCTCAAGACGCCCATCTTCAACATCCAGGGCTACATCCTCACCTTGCTGGACGGCGGCCTGGAGGACCCCAAGGTCAACCGCGATTTCCTCACCCGCGCCGGTCATGGCGTGGACCGCCTGATCAAGATCGTGGAGGACCTGGACCTGATCACCCGGCTGGAGAGCGGTGTGATGGACCTGCGCGAACAGCCCCATGCCCTGCGCGGCCTGGTGGAAGAGGCTGCGCGCGAGGTGGAGCTGGCGGCCCGCGACAAAGGCATCGCGCTGGTGGACCGGGTGCCGGAAGGACTGGTCGTCCACGGCGACCGCGACCGCCTGGTGCAGGTGTTCGTGAACCTCTTCGTGAACGCGGTGAGCTACGGACGCCGCGACGGGCACTGCACGGTGAGCGTGGAGGACATGGGGGAGCATGTGCTGGTGGAAGTGAGCGACGACGGCATCGGCATCGGGGAGGAGCATCTTCCGCGCCTGTTCGAGCGCTTCTACCGGGTGGGCACCAGCCGAGCGCGCAACGAGGGGGGCAGCGGGCTCGGGCTCGCGATCGTGAAGCACATCGTGGAGGCGCACGGACAGACCATCACCGTGCGGAGCACCGAAGGTCGCGGCAGCACCTTCGCGTTCACCTTGCGGAAGTCGCGCTGAGGCCGCCCACGACGAAGGCCTGCGGACGACCGCCGTGCTCGGCCACCACGACCACCGGGGTGCGACGCGGGCCCATGCGCAGCACGGCCAGGTCCCGGGCATTGCCCCAGGCGAAGAAGCCCGAAGCCGCGGGCGTCAGCGGGGTGAAGCCACCCCGGCCGTCGCCCAGCAGCACGCAGCCGCGCCCGGCATCGTAGCGCACGGTCTCCACCTCGGCACCCCAGTTGTTGCCCGCGGTCACCAGGTCCATGTGGCCGTCGGCGTTCACGTCCAACGCCGCGATGCCGTTCACCGGACCCAGCTGGGCCTCCACGGGCAGGGCCCGGGCGGTGAAGCGCCCCGCACCGTCGTTGAGGAACACCGCGCTCCGCATCCAGGAGGCCGAGCGGTGCAGGGCCTTGTCCAGCTTCCCCGGGGTGTAGATGGCCTGCAGGTCGGCATTGGCGAACGCATCGTAGGTGGGGAAACGTTGGAGGATCACCGGGCACTGCTGGCTGCTGCATTCGCGGCCGCGCACGGGCACCTGGTGGCCGGCCTTCTCCTTGGCGAGCACGATGTCCGAACGGCCGTTGTCGTCCATGTCGGCCCAGTACACGTGGAGCGGATGCGCCGCGTCCGCCTTGAACTTGCTGTTCCAGCCGAGGTTGCCGGCCGCGAGGTCCACGTCGCCGTCACCGTCCAGGTCGGCCGCGCACAGGCTGTTCCACCATCCGGAGGTGCCTTCGAGCCCGGCGGCCCGCGTGGCATCGGTGAAGCGGCCGCCGTCGTTCAGCAGCACCATCACCGGCATCCACTCGCCCACGAGCACCAGGTCGGGGTCGCGGTCCCCGTCGAGGTCGGCGAAACGCATGTCGCTCACCAGGCCCGGGCCCATGAGGTCCCTGGCCCGCTCCTCGGTGGCATCGGTGAAGTGGCCGGTGCCGTCGTTGAGCAGCAGGTAGGAGCGGGGCGCGAAGGGGTAGTGGGCCGGGGTCTGCCGTCCGCCCACGAACAGGTCCAGGTCCCCGTCGCCATCGATGTCGGCCGCGTCCGCGCGCTGGCCGCTGGTCATCATCGGCGGCAGGGCATCGTCCACCCGGGTGAAGCGGCCGGTGCCGTCGTTGCGCAGGTAGTGGTGGCGGAAGGCGTCGCTGCGCAGGTCGTCCTCGTTGGAGCCCGCGAGCACCAGCAGGTCCTGGTCGCCGTCGCCATCGCCGTCGATGAAGCGGGCACCCAGCAGTTCCTGGCCTTTGCCGGTGAGGGGGTGCGCCCCTTCGGCCACCTTCAGCGTGCCGGCCTCGGTCTGTATCATCAGCATGGGTGCCTGGCCCCGGCCACCACCCATCCACAGGTCGTCCCGCCCATCGTCGTTCACATCGGCCACGGCGAGCATGGGGCCCAGCTCGCTCATCTTGTGCGGCAGCAGCACCTCCAGGCGGAAGTCGTCGTAGGCGGGGTCGCGGTGCGTGGCGGCGTCCGGAATGCGCGCGGGGTCCTCGGCCAGCAGGGGGCGGGCTGTCGTTGTGCCCATCGTTGGCGCCGCGGCATCCTTGCTGTCCAGGGTGAGCATCCGGTCCACCTGCACGTTGCGCAAAAGGGTGATGCGACCATCGGGCCAGCGCACCTCCAGGCTGTCGATGCCGGAAGCCGGGCCGAGGCCGAAGTGCAGCACGGGCTCCACCGAGCTCTGGTAGCCGCGCACGGGGCTGAGCTCCTGGTATTGCACCGTTCCGTGATGGCGCAGGGTGACGCGTGCACCGAGCGCATCGTGCCCGGCGTGCTTGAGCGCCAGCCGCAGGTAATGCCGTTCCGGATGCAGGTCGCGCGCCCGGTTGGCGTACACCGAGGCGGGCGCATCGATGTTGTTGATCGCCAGGTCCAGGTCGCCGTCGTTGTCCAGGTCGGCATACACCGCGCCGTTGCTGTTGAGCGGTTCGGTGAAGCCCCAGGCCTGGGAGCTGTCGGCGAAGGTGAGCCGGGCGCGCCCCGTGCTGTCCGCACCCTGGTTGTGGAAGAGGTAGTTGCGGATGCGGGTGCTGGGCACCAGGTCCAGCGCGCGGTAGAAGTCCGCACCGTTCCTCAGGCCACGGTACACCTGCTGCTGGTAGTCGTTGTTGCGGATGTCGTGCTTGTAGCCGTTGGTCACCAGCAGGTCCTTCCAGCCATCGTTGTCCAGGTCGGCCAGCAGGGGGGCCCAGCTCCAGTCCGTGCGGGCGATGCCGGCCAGCTGGGCGATCTCGCTGAAGGTGCCGTTGCCGTTGTTGAGCTGCAGGGTGTTCACCATGTACTGGTAGTGCTGGCCGACGGCCACGATGGACCAGAAGGCCTGGGCCGACATGCTGCCCATGTTGGTCTTGCTGCGCACATGGTCGTCGGCCACCATGTCCAGCACCACGATGTCCGGCAGGGCGTCGTTGTTGAGGTCGGCCACGTCGCAGCCCATCCCGAAGTTGCTCACGTGCCGCGTGCGCTCCTTGATCACCTCGGTGAATTGCCCGTCGTGGTTGGTGTACATCGCGTCGGACACGTCGAAGTCGTTGGCCACGTACAGGTCGATGCGGTCGTCCCCGTCGAGGTGCACGGCGTTCACGCCCAGGCTGTAGCTGAAGTCCATGAGCCCGTGTGCGCGGGTGGCCTCCCGGAAGCGCCCGTTGTCCTGCACGAAGAGCCTGTTGCTGGGGGCGGTGCCCGCGGCGATGGCCGCCCGCACCTGCGAGACGCTCACGCCGGAGATCCGGTCCATGGGGTGGTTGATCACGTACAGGTCCAGGTCGCCGTCGCCCTCCACGTCCAGGAAGGTGGCCTGGGTGCTGTGGCTCGTGTCCGCCACGCCCAGGGCATGTGCCGCCTCGCGGAAGGTGAGGTCGCCGTTGTTCAGGTACAGCAGGTTGCGCGTCAGGGCGGTGTCGGTGGTGAGGCCGCTGCGGCACACGTAGATGTCAAGGTGACCGTCCCCGTTCACATCGGCCATGGCCACGCCGGTGCGCCATCCGCCGGGGTCGGGTCCGAGCGCCTTCTCGGTGATGTCCTCGAAGCGCATGCCCCCCAGGTTGAGGTAGAGCCGGTCGCGCTGCTGGTTGCCGGAGAAGAACAGGTCGATCAGGCCGTCCCCGTTGATGTCGCCCGCCCCCACACCACCACCGTTGTAGGCGTAGATGTAGGTGAAGTAGTTCATGGACGGCGATTCCTCCAGCGTGTTGGCGAAGGTGATGCCGGTGCTGTCCGGGGCCAGGGAAAGGAACAGCGGGCCCGCAGGACGCGGTGCTGTGCCGGTGCTGGGCGTGTCCGACGGCCCGCAGGCGGCCAGGAACAGGAGCCCGGCCAGGGCCCAGGGTGCGGGCGTATGGAACAGCGGCTGCGGAAGAGGGGCGGAGCGAAGTGTGTGCATGGGCGGGTCCCGGCGAAGGTAGGCCGGCGGTCCCTGGGCCATACCGCGACGGGCCGGGCGCCGCCCACCGGCCCTCAGCGCACAGCGTCCTCCCAGCGCACGATCGCGTTCTCGTTGTTCACGCTGATGCGCGGGATGTCGTCGTACAGGGTCACCTTGCCGGTGACGCACACCCGCTGGCGCAGCAGGGCCTGCTCCGGGTCGTAGTGGAAGTTGGGCCCGTTGCTGTCCCACACCGTGCAATAGAAATCCTGCGCGGGGTGCAGCCGGTCGAAGTTCAGGTACACCGCATTGGCCTTGGCGGTGCGGCGCGTGCTGACCACGGTGCCGCACACGGTGATGTGGTGCCCGATGTGGTGGCGTGCCTGCACCGTGTTGAACATGCCCTTGGGCAGCGGTGCGGGCAGGGGTTCCACCTCGCCCTTGTACGGGTCGCCGGGATGGTACCAGGCCTGCGGATCGCGTTGCGCCTGCAGCCTTGCCTCCAGGGTGTCGTCCAGTGCCGGGAAGAGGTCCAGCCCGGTGAGCCGCTCCACGCTGTCCACGGGGACCGCATAGCTGATCACGGGGTACTCGTTCACCCCGTTGCGCATCACGAAGCCGATCATCTTGCGCTCCGGCCCGTCCAGGTCGGCCAGCACCTTGAAGTACAGTTCGGGGATGCTCACCCGGTTGCGATGGCCGGGGTTGTTCATCACCGGCAGGTCTTCGCGCAGCACCGGGCCGGTGATCACGAAGACACGCTCGCCACCGTAGCGAACAGTGCGCCGCACCCAGTCCTCCAGATCGCCCCAGCTCCCCCGGTTGAACTCGGGGCGCTGCGGGCTCACGTTGCTGTACAGGTACGTGGCCGTCAACGCCTGCTTGTTCCACCGCATGTCGGCACTGGGCACCAGATGGCCGCGGTCGAAGCCGCTGTTCCAGTAGTCCTCCACGGTGCTGGTGCCGCTGCGCACCTTGGGGTCCATCAGGAAGGTGTCGATGCGGGCCAGGTTGCCCGTCACCACGTCGGGTGTGGCGATGTGGGCGGTCCACCGGGCCTGTTCGTGGCGCTCGCTGTACACCAGCATGTGGCCGGGGTGCTCCACGACCTCCTCGCCATCGGCGAGCGCAGGCAGGCCTTGGGCACGCAGGTCGCGCCGGATGATCGCCAGCTTCAACGAATCCATCGGCCACGCCAGGGCTTCGCGGGCCTCCCGCAGTTGCTTGTCGCGCGCCTGCAGGTCGTGCAGACGTTGCTCCAGGGCGTCCTGGCCGCGGAGGCCGGGACCCGCGATCATCAGCAGGGCCAGGAGCGGGGTGCGTGCGTTCATCCCGACGAAAGTAGCGGGTCGTGGCTCATCGCAGCATCCCGTCGAGCTCGTCGAGCGCCGCATCCAGCAGCGCCGGGTCGTACGATGCCGGGTACCGTGCGGGCGGCGCGGCGAGCACGCGGGCAAGGTCCACGCTGTGCTGGTCCTGGACCACGAAACGGCCGGTGCGTGCATGCAGGCGGCCCAGGTACTCCTGTTCCGGCTGGCCCGGTGTGGGGATGATCAAGGCGCCCAGGCCCAGGGCCGCGAGGTCCATCAGGGTGGTGTAGCCGCTGCGTGAAACGATGAGCGAGGCGCCCAGCAAGGCCTCCCGCAGGGCGCGGCCCGGCAGGTGGCCCACCACGTCCACGTGGCCCACGCGACGACGGTCGGGCCGGTGGGGCAGGCCCTGCACCAGCAGGTGTTCGCCGGGGAGTGTGGCCAGCTGATCCAACAGGATGTCCTCCAGCAGGGTGCGTTGCGGTTCGGGCCCGCTGATGACGGCCACGATGCGATGGGCCCTGGCCGCAGTCCCCGCCGGTTCCGTCAGGCGGCTCACCGGACCGATGTACCGCACGTTCGCCGGCACGCGCGGACCGTGTGAGAGCTCCCCCGCAAGGCCGGGAGCTACCGGTTCGTCCAGCACCCAGCAGCGGTCGAACCGGGCCACGTGCCGCAGGTTGAGCCGTTGCAACGGCAGGCGGGCCAGCGGGGCCGGCGGGAAGAGCTGGTGCGTGAGGAGCACCGAGGGCAGCCGGTCGCTGCGCACCCCGAAGCGCTGGTCGCTGACGACGGCATCCAGCCGCAGGCCCGGAGCGATCCGTTCCAAGGTGGTGCGCTCGGTGGCCACGCTGCGCAGCATCGCCGGGAACTGCATGGCCAGGCTCCACAGCTGGCTCCGGCCGACGGCGTACCGTACGGTGATCCCCGGCAGTCGCACCTGCTCGAGCCCGGGGAATTCCCCGCGCAACAGGGCCAGCGGCCCGTGGTCGGCGGCGAGCACGGGCACGGCACCGCGGGCGCACAGCCGCCGGATCACCGGAACGCAGCGGGCGGCATGGCCCAGGCCCCAGTCCAGGGGGGCCACCAGCACCCGCGCTCCGCTCAAGCCGCCCATGCCCGCGAAGGTGCGCACCCGCCGGCGAAGACCATGCGTTCCACGCAGCGCCCCTGGAGGCACCGCCTACTTTCGCGCCGCCATGGGCAAGAACAAGCAGTTCCGTTTCGCCGAGAACGCCACGTTCGCGCATGTGCTGCAGCCGTCCTTCGAGGAGCTGGTGCAGGGCCGGTTCGCCATGAAGGGACGCTGGAACGCCGACTTCTTCCGCCGCGAGGCGCCGATCGTGCTGGAACTGGGCTGCGGCAAGGGCGAATACACCGTGGGCCTGGCGGCCTTGCATCCGGAACGCAACCACCTGGGCGTGGACATCAAGGGCGCACGCATCTGGCGCGGGGCCCGCAATGTGCTGGAACGGGGCATCGCCCATACCGGCTTCCTCCGTGCGCATGTGGACCATCTCCTCCATGCGTTCGCCCCCGGCGAGGTGGATGCCATCTGGCTCACCTTCAGCGACCCCCAGGTGGGCAAGCCCCGCAAACGGCTCACGAGCCCCTTGTTCCTGGAGCGCTACCGGCAGGTGCTGCGACCGGGTGGTGTGGTGCATCTCAAGACCGACAGCCCCCTGCTTTATGAATACACGCTGGAGCAGGTCGCGGCCCATCAGCTGCCCCTCCTGCAGCACAGCGCCGACGTGTACGGCGACCTGGTCCACCGCGTACCGCCCATCGAACAGGCCGAGCTCGGCATCCGCACTTTCTACGAATCAATGTGGCTGGCCGAAGGGCGCATGATCCACTACGTGCGGTTCGCCATCCATCGACCGGACGGGCCGGAGCTGTTGTAGCTTCGTGGTCATGCGGATCGGACCGCTGGCTTCGGTCGTGCTCGTGGTCGCAATGCCCGGTCCCGCCGCGCATGGCCAGGCCATCGATACCGTGCTGCTCACCGAGCAGGCCTTCGTGCATCACCCCTTCGTGTACTCCACCTTCGCGGCGCTGATCGACCGTTCGGACCGGCCGTTCCTGTATGCGGCAGGTGTGGAGCACGGCCTGCGCACCTACGACATCTCCGACCCGGCGGCCCCCGTGGAGGTCGATGTGCTGTGGCCGCCCGCCTTCGGTGGGCTCAAACCCACCAACATCCATCAGGACGGCGACCTGTTGTACGTGAGCCTCGGCGGTTTCCAGGGCGTGACACAGGCGGCCGGGCTGGCCGTGCTGGACATCGCCGACCCCGCGAACGCCGCCGTGCTCGACCAGTGGGACAGTGCGGCCTTCACCTCGGGCAGCGCCATCGTGCGGGTGCGCAACGGCTTCGCCTACCTGGGCGCCATGCGCGAGGGCCTGGTGGTGCTGGACGTGAACGACCCCGCCGACATCCGCTTCGTCTCCTCCTTCCAGCCGGACACGACCTGGCCCGGCCTGGTGAACTACCCGCCCAATGCGCGGGGCATGGACTTCAAGGGCGATACGCTGCTGCTGGCCTACGATGCCGGTGCCCTGCGCGCCATCGCCATCGACGACCCGACGGACCTGGTGGAGGTGGACCGGTACCTCAACCCGTTGCAGCCTGCCGCCACACCCTGCGCCTACAACAACGTGCGCGTGGTCGGCGATGTGTGTTACGTGACCACGGACTTCTGCGGCTTCGAGGCGGTGGACATCCGCAACGCCACCGCCATGCAGCAGCTCGCGTGGGTGAACCCGTGGAACTGCAACGGCGGGTCGTGGTTCGGCAGCGATGGCCACGCCAACGAGCTCATCCCCGCCGCCGGCGACAGCCTGCTCTTCGTCAATGGCGGCGACAGCGAGGTGCTGGTCTATGACATCACCGAGCCGGTCACCCCGCTGCTCGTGGGCGGCTTCATCCATCCCAACGACAGTTCCGTCGCGTGGGGGGTGGATGTGCACGACAGCCTGATGGTGCTGAGCTACATCGACAACTCGCTCGTGTTCTGGCCGCCGCAGCCCTACTACGCCGACGATGGCGGCATCCAGCTGTTCACCTGGACCGTGGACCGGAGCACGGCGTTCCCCGACCCCGGCAGGGACCGTTCGTGGCAGGTGTGGCCCAACCCGACCCAGGGCCCGCTGAACATCGCGTTGGAAGGCGTGGCACAGGCGGTGGTCCGCGACCACCTCGGCCGCGTGCTGTGGCAGGGGCGTGTGCAAGGCCCCCGCGCACGGATCGACCTGCCCCGGCCCGCACCGGGATCGTACCTCGTGGAGCTCATCACCCCACAAGGACGGAACGTTCTCCGTACCGTGGTGCAATGATCGTGCGGACATGGGGAATGGTCGTTCCGCACGCAAGCAGGTCCGCGACGGAGCCGTGCAGCAGCGCGACTTCTTCGCCGACGTGATGGACGTGGTGCGCGAGGTGCCCCGGGGGCGGGTGACGAGCTATGGCGCCATCGCACGCTACCTCGGTGCCGCCCGCTCGGCGCGCACGGTGGGGTATTGCATGAACAACGCGCACACGGCACGGCCGAAGGTGCCCGCCCACCGGGTGGTGAACCGCGAGGGCCTGCTCACCGGCAAACATCACTTCGGGTCGCCCACCCGCATGCAGGAACTGCTGGAGCAGGAGGGGGTGCAGGTGCGCGACGACCAGGTGGTGGAATTCGGCACCCTGTTCTGGGACCCCTCGGAGCACCTCGGCCCCTGAGGTGTGCGGTGGTCCGGTGCGCACCGCGTATCTTCATGCTGCCAAAGCAGGGATGGCATGGTGGTGCTGGTGGATCACGATGATGCGGACGCACGGATCGAGGTGCTGCCCGAACTGAGCCTGGTGCGCCTCACCTGGAAGGAGCCCGTGCCCGGCTTGAAGTATCGCGAGATCATGATGCGACTGCTGGCCACCGTGCGCCACCATGGCCTGAAGCACTGGCTCAGCGACGGGCGATGCATGGGGCCGATCCTGTTCGCGGACCAGACCTGGACGATGCAGGAGTTCGTGCCGCAGCTGATCCAGGTGGGCTTGGAACGCGTGGCCATCGTGAGCAGCGCCGATGTCCTGAACCGGATCGCCGTGGACCGCATGGTGAACGCAACGTCGGCCGGTGTACCGTACAGCATCGCCTTCTTCGAGGATCCGTCCATCGCCCAGCTCTGGTTGATGGACAGGACCGACGCGCACACCCCGGTGGGCCGTTGATCCCGCCCGCGGCCCCTTGGGGAGACCTTATTTTCGCGCCGCGGACCGCCCTGTCCGCATCCCGTCATGCCCATCACCGAGGAAGCCATCCGGTCCGCGCTCGCCCGCGTCGTCGAACCCGATCTCAAGAAGGACATCGTGACCCTCGACCTGGTGCGCGAGGTGGTCGTGGACGACAACACCGTGCACGTCACCGTGGAGGTGAGCAACCCCGCGTTGCACGGCCGCAAGCGGATGGAGGAGGCGGTGACCTTCCAGCTCGGCCAGGCGTTGGGCCCGGATGTGCGTGTGCGGGTGACCGTGAACCCGCTGAGCGGGGAGCGGGCCGGCCTGCGCAAGGTGCTGCCCGGTGTGAAATGGATCGTGGCCGTGGCCAGCGGCAAGGGCGGCGTGGGCAAGAGCACCATCACCGCCAACCTGGCCGTGGGGCTGGCCGCGCGTGGTTTGCGCGTGGGCCTGGTGGACGCCGACATCCACGGGCCCAGCATGCCCCTGATGTTCGACGTGCTGAAGGAGCGGCCCCGCACCACCGACCGGGACGGCAAGCCCATGATCGTGCCGGTGGAGGCCCACGGCGTGAAACTGCTGAGCATCGGCTTCTTCGCCGACCCGGCACAGGCCATCGCCTGGCGCGGCCCCATGGCCAGCAAGGCCCTGGAGCAGCTGTTCAAGGATGCCGACTGGGGCGAGCTCGACCTGTTGCTCGTGGACCTGCCGCCGGGCACCAGCGACATCCACCTCAGCCTGGTACAGGCCGTGCCCCTCACCGGCGCCGTGATCGTGAGCACGCCGCAGCCCGTGGCCCTGGCCGATGCCCGCAAAGGGGTGGGCTTCTTCCAGCTCCCCAGCGTGAACGTGCCGGTGCTGGGCATCGTGGAGAACATGGCCTGGTTCACCCCGGCCGAGCTGCCGGAGAACAAGTATTTCATCTTCGGCAAGGGCGGCGCCCGGGCCCTGGCCGCCGAGCTCGGCGTACCCTTCCTCGGGGAGGTCCCCCTGGTGCAAAGCATCCGCGAGGCCGGCGATGTGGGGCGCCCCGCCGTGCTCCAGCAGGGCACGCCCAGTGCGGCCGCCTTCCACGAACTTTGCGCGGCCGTGCTGGAACACCTACACCAACCCGTCACCGCCTGACCCATGACGCGCCGCACCGACCCGCTGTTGGAAAAGCGCGTCCTGGACGCCCTGAGCGACCTGCGCCCCTTCCTGGAGGCCGACGGGGGCGACATCACCCTGGAGGAGATCACCCCGGAGGGGGTGGTGCGCGTGCGCCTGCACGGCGCCTGCTGCGGCTGTGCCATGAGCCCCATGACCATGAAGGCCGGCGTCGAGGAGGCCATCAAGCGGGTGGCCCCGTCGATCAAGGGCGTGGAGGCCGTGAACATGGGCCAGGCGGTGTGATGCGGGGGGCCTCCGCGCCCGGCCCCGGCCCTGACCCCGATCAGGGACCACCGACCCCCCACCCGTACCTTCGCGACACCTTTCATGGAGACCCCCGCCAAGCCCAAGACCGTTGAGCCGCGCCAGAACGTGGTGATCCTCTTCGCCGGCGACAGCGGCGACGGCATCCAGCTCACCGGCGCACAGTTCACCGACAACAACGCGCTCTTCGGCAACGACGTCAGCACCTTCCCCAACTACCCTTCGGAGATCCGCGCCCCGCAGGGCACGCTGGCCGGTGTAAGCGGGTTCCAGCTCCACTTCGGCAGCGTGGAGGTCTTCACCCCGGGCGACCGCTGCGACGTGCTGGTGGTGATGAACGCCGCCGCCCTCAAGGCCAACCTGCACAAGCTCAAGCAGGGCGGCATCATCATCGCCAACGCCGACGGCTTCGACCGCAAGAACCTGCGCCTGGCCGGGTACATCGATGAGGCCGACCCGCTCACCGACGGCTCCCTCGAGGCCTACAAGCTGCACAGCGTGGACGTGACCAAGCTGACACGCGCAGCGCTCGAGGGCACCACCCTCGGCATGAAGGAGAAGGACCGCTGCAAGAACATGTTCGTGCTGGGCTTCATCAACTGGATGTTCAGCCGCGAACTGGACAACAGCGAGCGGTTCCTGGAGCACAAGTTCGGGCGGAAGCCCGAGCTGATGGAGGCCAACCGGCGGGTGCTCCTGGCCGGGTACCACTACGGGGAGACCAGCGAGACCTTCACCACGCGCTTCGAGGTGAAGCCCGCGCCCATGCCCAAGGGCACCTACCGCAGCATCACCGGCAACCAGGGTACTGCCTTGGGCCTGCTGGCCGGTGCGCGCAAGGCCGGGCTCCAACTGTTCTACGGCAGCTATCCCATCACGCCCGCGAGCGACATCCTGCACGAGCTGAGCCGTCACAAGAACCTGGGGGCCATCACCTTCCAGGCCGAGGACGAGATCGCCGCCATCGCTTCGGCGATCGGTGCCAGCTACGGAGGTGCCCTGGGCGTCACCGCCAGCAGCGGCCCCGGCATCGCCCTGAAGATCGAGGCCATGGGCCTGGCCTTCATGCTCGAACTGCCGCTGGTGATCGTGAACGTGCAGCGCGGGGGGCCCAGCACGGGCCTGCCCACCAAGACCGAGCAGGCCGACCTGTGGCAGGCCGTGCATGGCCGCAATGGCGAGGCCCCCATCCCCGTGATCGCCGCCAGCACCCCGGTGGATTGTTTCGAGATGGCCTTCGAGGCCGTGCAGCTTGCCGTGGAGCACATGACGCCGGTGATCCTGCTCACCGACGGGTACATCGCCAACGGTGCCGAACCCTGGCGCTTCCCCAGCTCCGCCGACCTGCCCACCATCACCCCGAACTTCATCCAGGCGCCCAACGACGGCGACCGCTTCCTGCCCTACCGCCGCGATGCCCGCGGTGTGCGGCCCTGGGCCCTGCCCGGCCAGGCCGGGTTGCAGCACCGCATCGGCGGCATCGAGAAGCAGGACGGTACCGGCAACATCAGTTACGATCCCGCGAACCACGAGAAGATGGTACGTCTGCGGGCCGAGAAGGTGGCGCGCATCGCGGACCGCTTCAGGCCCATCCGCCTGGACAGCGGCCCGCCCGAGGGCGACCTGCTGATCGTGGGCTGGGGCAGCACCTACGGCGCCATCCGCACCGCCGCCCTGCAGATGCAGGCCGAAGGGCACAGCGTGGCCCACGTGCACCTGCGCCATCTCTTCCCCTTCAACAAAGGCCTGGGCCCCCTGCTGAGGAAATTCCGCCAGGTGCTGGTGCCCGAGATGAACAGCGGCCAGCTGCGCCAGTTGCTGCGCGCCGAGTACCTGGTGGATGCACGGGGCCTCAGCAAGGTGCAGGGCCTGCCCTTCACCAGCGAGGAGATCCGGAACGCCGCGCTCGACCTGCTGACGCACAACACCACCGCCGCTGCGGCGACCCAAGCATGAACACCACGAACGCCAGCCCCGCAGCCCCGGCGAAGGCCGACTTCTCCAGCGACCAGGAGGTGCGGTGGTGCCCCGGTTGCGGCGATTACAGCATCCTGAAGCAGGTGCAGACCCTGCTCGAACAGAGCGGCCGCAGGAAGGAGGAGGTCGTCTTCATCAGCGGCATCGGCTGCAGCTCCCGCTTCCCGTACTACCTCGACACCTTCGGTCTGCACGGCATCCACGGACGTGCGCCGGCCATCGTGGGCGGGTTGCGCAGCGTACGTCCCGACCTCAGCGTCTGGATGATCACCGGCGACGGCGATGCCCTGAGCATCGGTGGCAACCACATCATCCACCTGCTGCGCCGCAACGTGGACGTGAACGTGCTGCTGTTCAACAACGAGATCTACGGGCTCACCAAGGGGCAATACTCACCGACCAGCCCCGAGGGTGCCGTCACGCGCAGCACCCCGCTGGGCAGCACGGACCATCCGTTCAACCCGCTCGCCCTGGTGAAGGGCGCCGACGGCACCTTCATCGCCCGGTGCATGGACCGCGACCCCAAGCACATGCGCGAGGTGCTCGCCCGGGCCGATGCCCACCGGGGCACCAGCCTGGTGGAGGTGTACCAGAACTGCAACGTGTTCAACGACGGCGCCTTCGAGGCCTTCACCGAGAAGGGCAGCAAGGCGGACAACACCCTGTTCGTGGAGCACGGCAAACCGCTCCTTTTCGCCAACGGCACCAAGGGCATCAGTCTGCAGGACATGCGGCCTACCGTGATCGACATCGGTGCGGAACGCTCGGTGAACGATTGCTGGGTGCACGATGAGCGGGACAGCTTCAAGGCCTCGCTGCTCGTCCGCCTGTTCGACGACCCGCGCACGCAGGGCGGCTTCCCGCGACCGTTCGGCGTGCTGTTCGTGAAGGACCGCCCCACGCACGAGGCCAAGCTCCAGGCCCAGGTCCAGGCGGCACGGGAGCGCAAGGGCCAGGGCGACCTGGACGCGTTGCTCCGCGGCGACCACACCTGGGAGATCGTCTGACCGGGCCTCCCGCCGTGCGCCCGAGGGCCTGAAGGGCCGGTCCGCTCAGCGTACCGCCTCCAGCTTGCGCTTCAAGGCCTCGAGCTCGCTCACCGCCTGCTCCTTGGAGACCTGGTGGCCCTGCTGTGCCTCCTGCGCTTCGGGGATCGCACCCTGCCGCTTGTTGTGGCTTTCCTGCGCGTCGGCCTCCTTGCGGATCTGCTTGGCCAGGTCCTCCTGCACCTTCACCAGCTTGTTGTGCATCTTGGTGAGCTTCTCCAGGTCCTTGGCCTCCTGGGTGGCGTTGTAGCGCTCCTTCAACTTCAGTTCCTCCTTCTGCAGCTGGGTGTGCTTGTCGGTCAGCCTGCTCTTCTCCTTCTTGGCCTTCTCCAGGTCCTCGGCGGCCTTGCCGGCCTTCTCCTGGGCCTTGGCCTGGTCCTTCTGGGCGCCCTCCAACCTGCCGTGGTGCTTGTCCACGATCTTCTGCTGCGCGTCGATCTGCTGTTGCACGATCGCCCGGTTCACCTGCACGGCCAGCGCATGGGCCGCCTCGCCACCACTCGGCAGGGCCGTGCTGTCGTTGGCGGCGAAGGCCACCTGCATCCGCGCTCCGCCGGCCTTCTTGTCCTTGGCAGTGGTGGCCAGCAGCAGCACCGGGGCCTCGCCCATGCCCGCCACGGTGGCCATGCCCCGCAGTGGTGAGGAGCCGCTGAATTTCGCGCCCTGTTCCGCATAGGCGGCCTTCAGCGCGTTCAAGGCGGTGCCGGGGTCGGCCTCCCACACCGTGAAGGTGTGCGCGGGCAGCTTGTACCTGCCGTTCACCAGGCTGTCGGTCTCCACGACGATGGTGTTCGTCCAGTTGAGCAGGTGGCCGCTGGCCGACTTGTCCTGCGCGTGGAGGGCCGTGCCGAGCGTCGGGAACAGGCAGGCGATGGTCAGGGAGCGGAGGGTCGTACGATGGTCCATGGGGCAAAGGTACCGGTGCGCGCGGCATGGCCACGCCCGTCTCATAGCAGGCCCAGCCGCCCCATCGCCTTGTCCACGAAGCCGATGCGGGCCGGGATGCGGTAGGCCACGAAGAGGCGCACGTTGCCCACGTTCCAACCGTAGGTGGCATCGCGCACGGGGCTGGTGCTGGAGGTCTCGTTGGAGGCCGAGAGGCCCACACATGTGCGGGCGCTGTTGTAGCCCAGGGCGATGCGCTGCTGGGAACGCAGCCCCGCACCCCAGAGCACGTCGCGGCGGTCGGTGTCGTGCTCCGGATACCAGCCCTCGCTGCGCACCAACCCCACGCCGCCGGCGATGGACAGGGCGATGAACACGTGGCGCTTGATGACGAAGGTGTGCGCGTAACCCAGCAGCCCGCCCAGCTCGGCCTGTTCCAGCCGGCGGAAGCGCAGGGCGGGGGCGAACAGGCTGTCCACCTCCTGCGGGATCTCCGGCCGGTCCGAACGCAGGGCTTGGAACACCCCGTAACCGCCCACCAGCATGGCCCCCGCGCTGCGCAGCTGCCAGGCGTCCTGGTTGAACGCGGCCCGGTAGCTGAAGCGCCGGTTGCCCACGATGTGCAGCATGCTGAGCCCGAGGTTCTCCTGCACCAGGTCGGGCCGCAGCCGGTTCTCCCGGATGATGCGGTCGTACAGCGTGTCGCCGGCCATGGACCCGGGATAGTTCAGCACGTCGATGTAGTAGCCTTTGTAGGACTGCGCGAACAGGTTGATCGCGAAACGCCGCCCGAACATGTTCCCCTGCGCGTCCAGGTAGCGCGTGTCCCCCAGCTCGGCATCGTCCCCGTTCAGGAAGCCGAACCCGAAGCCGAGGTTCAGCGTGAGCGCCCTGTAGCTGACCCCCACGCCGAGGTTCACGTTGGTGTTGGGCCGGTAGGTCACCCGGCTCTCCCGCGCCGCGTCGCGCAATTCCGCCGCGTTGAACTTGGTGCTCATGAACAGCCGCAGGGTCAGCTGGTGGGTGAGGTCGAGCACCCGGGTGCTGTCGAAGCCGCCGTTCGCGGGCGGCGGTGCGGGTTCGTGCTGTGCGTGCGACGGCGGGGCCGCGAAGGCTGCGAGCGCGAGGAACAGGGCGACCGGGCGTGCGGCGTGCACGGTGTTTCAGGCCTTGAGCGCCGACGGGACCCGGCACACGGGCACCGGCTCCATCTTGTGGCGGTTGGCCGCGTGGCGGCGGTCGAAGATGGCCAGCACTTCGCGCTGGCGGGCCGTGAGGGCCTGGCCCGCCGGGTCAACGCCGCGCTCGCGCAGGGCCATGGCCCACTCCAGTTCGGGGTAGCTCGCCCCGATCTGGTCCTCGTCGCTGCGGTCGTCGCCGAACAGGCCGTCGGTGGGCTTGACCCGCAGGATGCTCTCGGGCACGCCCAGCGCGCGGGACACGGCGTACACCTCGGTCTTGGTGAGGTCGGCGATGGGCGAGAGGTCCACCCCGCCATCGCCATACTTGGTGAAGAAGCCCACCCCGAAGTCCTCCACCTTGTTGCCCGTGCCGGCCACCAGGCGGCCGTGGATGCCCGCGAGGTAGTACAGCGTGGTCATCCGCAGCCGGGCCCGCGTGTTGGCCAGCGCCAGGTCGGTCACCGCCGCCGTTGCGCCCGGGGGCAGCGCCTTCGCCAGGAGGTCGAACGTGGGGGTGAGGTCCACGCGCTGCAGGCCCACCTCGGGGTGCGCGGCCTGCAGCCAGGCCACATGCTCCAGGGCCCGCTGCACATGGCCCGGGGCCTGGTGGATGGCCATCTCCGCACAGAGTGTGGGCAGGCCGGTGCGTGCGCACAGCGTGCTGGTGAGCGCGCTGTCGATGCCGCCGCTCACCCCCACCACGAAGCCGCGCTGGCCGCTCTGCACGCAGCGGTCCTTCAACCAGCCGGTGATGTGATCGGCGACGGCGATGGGATCCATGGTGTGCTGAAAGGGAAAGGCCCTGCGAAAGTGCGCAGGGCCTCCCGGGATGCGGTGGCCTGCCCTCAGAAGTACACTCCGAGCAGCAGCTCGGCATAGTGGAGCTTGCCGTGCACCTCCACCTCGTCGGTGATCTCCTCGTTCGCCTCGCGCTTGAAGAGCTTCTGCTTGTCGAAGGTGTCGGTGAAGCCGTTGTTGTAATTGAGGCCGAAGACCATGGTGGTGTTGCCGGCGAACTTGTACTCCGCCCCGATGCCCACCACCAGCGAGGCCCGGAAGGGCACCGTTTCCTTGAGGATGTTGGCCTTCTCCTCGTGGGTGAACTTCGCGTCCTGCCCCAGCCCGGTCGCCGCAGCGTCATACTTGTAGACATCGCTCTTGGCCGTGACGCAGAACGCCGACCCGAAGCCCAGCTGGCCGTAGTAGGTCATGTAGCCGATCTCGTTGGTCTTCAACTTGATCAGGATGGGCAGCTCCACATACTGGTAGCTCCGCTTGAATTCGAAGGCCGGGATGGTCCGGTCGAGCCCGGCGAGCTTGGTATGGTAGCTGGTGCTTTTCTGCTTGGCCCCCGTGAGGTTGAGGAACAGGCCGGTGCTGAGCGCGTAGTTGTCGCTGCCCAACCGGAAGTCGGTCATCAGGCCGAAGGAGAAGCCCAGGTTCATCCCATCGCCCTTGATCTCCTTGGTGGAGGATCTGATCCAGCTCAGGCTGGGTGCGGCCTTGATGCCGAGTTTGACACCCCGGGAGTCCTGGGCCGTGGTGGCGGTGGTGAGCAGGGCTGCGACCGCCAGGGGGAGGAACGCCTTCTTCATAGGTTTGCGCGATGTTCGTTGGGGTCAAAGGTAATCGGGTCGCCCGCACCCTCTCCGGCGCGGCCTTGTTGCTGGTCGCCGCCTGCGGCACGCCCGATGGCCCCGCCAAGGTGGACCCGGTGCCCGTGCAGGTGGACCTCTACCGCTTGGACCGGCTGCTGTTCAAGGCCCCTCCGGACTCGCTCGCCGCCGTGAGCCTTCGTGCCTACGCCGACCTCGGCGGGTTCTACCGCCTCTACGTGGAGCGCGTGCTGCGGGCGGCACCGATCGACGACCCCCGCCTGAGCGTGGCCCTGCTGCGCTTCACCCGCGACCCCGACTGGGCCGCCGCACAGGCCGCGGCCGACAGTCTCTTCGGCGGCATGGAGGCCCAGCATGCGGAGCTGGTGGATGCGTTCGGCCGGTTGAAGGCGCTCTTCCCCGACAGCCTCACGCCCCGGGTGGTGGTCTTCAACGCGGGCTTCAACTACGGCATCTTCCCCACCGACAGCATGCTTGGCGTGGGCATCGAATGGTTCATCGGCCCCGACCACCCCGTGGTGGGCCTGCTGGCCCCGGAGGCCTTCCCCAACTATGTGAAACGGCGCATGGAGCCTGCGATGCTGGTGCCCGCTGCGGTGAAGGGCTGGCTGATGGTGCACTACCTGCGCGATGCCGCCGGCGAGGACCTGCTCACCCAGCTGGTGGAGACCGGCAAGGTGATGGCCCTGCTCGACGCCCTGCTTCCGGGCACGGCGCCCGCCCTCAAGCTGGCCTTCACCCCGGAGCAACTGGCCTGGTGCGAGGCCCACGAGTTCAACATCTGGCGGGCGCTGGTGGCGGACGGCCAGTTGTTCAGCAAGGACCCCGAGCGGATCGCGGCCTACCTCAACGACGGTCCGTTCACCAACGGCCTGCCCCGCGAGAGCCCCGGCCACATCGGCGAGTGGGTCGGGTTGCGCATGGTGCAGGCCTACCTCAAGGCCCATCCGCGTACCGGGCTCAGCGACCTGTTCCGCGGCATCGACGCCCGCACCATCCTGAAGGATTACAAACCCCGTGATTGACACCGGCATGAAGACCTCGCAGATCCGCCTCGACGTACAGCTCGACGAGAACCATGTGCCCGAGCACATCGCCTGGGAGGCCGAGGACGGCGGTGTGCGCAGCGAGGCGAACGCCGTGCTGCTGGCCCTCTGGGACGAACGGGAGAAGAACACCATGCGCATCGACCTCTGGACCAAGACCATGAGCGTGGACGACATGAAGCGCTTCTTCCACCAGTGCATCCTCACCATGGCCGACACCTTCGAGCGTGCCACGGGCGAGGACCGCATGGCCGCACAGATGCGTGATTTCGGGGCCTACTTCGCCGAGCACATGCTGGGCATGAAGCGCGAGGGCTGAGGGGCTCGTGGGAATGCGGGTGCGATCCCCGGGAGGCTGTCTCATGAATGCTTTTGGAAGCGAGCGAGCGGTATTTCGCGTCCAGGCGAGGCGCGAGAACCGAGCAGAGCCGGTAGTTCTGTAAGGCTTTTCACAACAAAGCATGGGCTCGAAAGATCCTCGCGCAGCCCAGTTTCGGGATAGCCTCTACCGGGCGTGCCCCGGCCGCGCGTCCCACTCCGCATTGATCCCGTCGATGAACTCCAGGAGCGCCTCACGGCCCTGACGCTCCTCGGCGGAGGTGATGAACATGGTCGGGAGCTCCTGCCAGGTGCGCTTGAGCGTGCGGCGCCAGAGCGCCACGCTGCCCTGCACCTTGGGCTGCGCCAGCTTGTCGCACTTGGTGAACACGATGGCGAAGGGCACCCCCTGCTCGCCGAGCCATTGCACCATCTCCAGGTCGCTCCGCTGGGGCTCCAGCCGCACGTCCACGAGCAGGAACACGCACTGCAGATTGGACCGCTCCAACAGGTAGCGGTCGATCATGTGTTTCCACGCCGCGCGCTCGTCGCGGCCGGTGCGTGCGAAGCCGTAGCCCGGCAGGTCGGCCAGCATCCAGGGGCGGCCTGCGGCCAGGGTGCCCTCCACGCGGAAGTGCTCCACGTTGCGCGTCTTGCCCGGCGTGGCGCTGACGCGCGCCAGTTTGTTGATGCCCGCCAGCATGTTCACCAGCGAGCTCTTGCCCACGTTGCTGCGGCCGATGAAGGCGTATTCAGGCAGGGTGGGGGCGGGCCAGTGCGCGGCCTCGCGCCCACTGCCCAGGTGCACGGCCTTCAGCGTGCGCATGGGGCCGGCGGGTTGCGGGCAGGAGCGCAGGATACCGCCGCTGCCACCATCAGGCCAGCTTGCGGGAGAGCCATGCGTCCAGGATGCCGTTGAAGAGGGCCGGTTGTTCCATCATCGGGGCGTGGCCGCACGCGTCGATCCAGAACAGCTCGCTGCCGGGGATCAACTGATGGAACTCCTCGGCCACCTCGGGCGGTGTGATGCCGTCCTGCCGCCCCCAGATCAGGCACACGGGCATGGTCAGCTTGGGCAGCTCGCGCGCCATGTTGTGCCGGATGGCGCTCTTGGCCAGGGCGAGGATGCGGATGAGCTTGGCCTTGTCGTTCACCGTGTGGTAGCACTCGTCCACCAGCGCGTCCGTGGCGTGGCGCGGGTCGTGGAAGGTGAGGGCGATCTTCTTGCGCAGGTACTCCTTGTCCTCGCGGCGTGGAAAGCTCCCGCCGAAAGCGTTCTCGTAGAGGCCGCTGCTGCCGGTGAGGATCAACGTGCGCACGCCCGCCGGACGTTTCGAACAGTGGATCAGGGCCACGTGACCGCCCAGGGAATTGCCCAGCAGGTTCACCTCCCGGTAGCCCTTGTGAACGATGAAGCGGTGCAGGAAGTCGGCCAGGGCCGGCACGTTCGTGCTCAGCATGGGCATGCTGTACAGGGGCAGCATGGGCACCACCACCCGGTAACGACCGGCGAAGTGGGTGAATACATCCTCGAAGTTGCTCAGGGCCCCGAACAGGCCGTGCAGGAACAGCAGCACCGGGCCATCGCCCTCCTCCACGTAGCGGAACTCACCTTCCTCCTTCAGCCCATGCAACATCGGTACGCCGCGGTCTTGTGGTGGACCGCCTCCGTCCAAATGTAGTGAAGCCCTCCGGTCGCCGCTTTTCGGGCCGGGGCGCTGTCCACAACGCCCTGTGCGCAAGACGGGCGCGCCGGACCGGGATCCGAAGGGGGGGCGGGAGGAGCTTCGTCGAAACGGTCCGAAGTGGGGATGTGGAAAAGTTTCTCCCACATTTTCCCACCACCCGTGACCGCCGATTTCTTCAGTATTTACGGGGATCATAGCAACAATATCCCATCCTGATCGTTGAAAGAACAGCGAGCTGGAAGAGAATTGTGGGAGAGAGTAGGCTAAAGTGGGATAAATCGTCTACTTTCGCTGCCGTCTCGCACGCGCATCCGCATGCTGAACCTGTTGGGCGAATACGATCTGCGGCTGGACGCCAAAGGGCGTCTGGTGCTGCCGAGCGGGCTGAAGCGTCAGCTCGCCGAGGTGGCGGCCAAGGGTTTCGTGATCGCCCGTGACGTGTTCAAGCCGTGCCTGGTGCTGTACCCCATGAGCGAGTGGGAGCGGACGCAGGCCATGATGGCCCGCCTGAACCCTTTCGTGGAGAAGAACCGGGAGTTCATCCGGCGCTTCACGAACGGGGCCACCCGGGTGGAGCTCGATGGCAGCGACCGCATCCTGCTTCCCAAACCGCTGGTGGTCCATGCCGGGATCGGCAAGGACCTCAAGGTGATGGGGCTGCTCGACCGGGTGGAGCTCTGGAGCAAGGAAGGCCATGCCCGGATGCAGCGCGAGGCCGTGGACCTCACCGCCCTCGCCGAAGAGGTGATGGGAAGCCTGGGCAATGCCGATGGCCAGTGAGTACCACGCTCCCGTTCTTTCCCAACCTTGTATCAATGGCCTTGATATCCGTCCCGAGGGTGTCTATGTGGACGTCACCTTCGGCGGTGGCGGTCACAGCCGGGCGATCCTGGACCGCCTGGGCCCCCGGGGGGCGCTGATCGCCTTCGACCGCGACGCCGATGCCTGGGCCCGTGCCCTGAAGGACCCCCGCTTCACGCTCGTGCGGTCCGACTTCCGCTGGGTGCGCAACCATCTGCGCTTCCTGGGAAGGCTTCCGGTGGACGGGCTGCTGGCGGACCTGGGCGTGAGCAGTCACCAGTTCGACACGGCCGGCCGCGGCTTCAGCTTCCGCCACGACGGCCCGTTGGACATGCGCATGGACCGCCGCGGACGGCGCACCGCCGCCGACCTGGTGAACCGTGCGGACGAGGCCGGGCTCGCCCACCTGCTGCGCACCTATGGCGAAGTGGAGGGCGCCCACCGGGTGGCCCGCTGCATCGTGCAGGCCGCCGCGCAACGTCGCCTGGCCACCACGCAGCAGCTGGTGGAGGCCGTGCGCCCGGTGACGCCCCGCCGCGATGCCAACGCCTTCCTCGCACGGGTCTTCCAGGCATTGCGCATCGCGGTGAACGACGAGCTCGGCGCGCTGGAACGCCTCCTCATCGAGAGCCCCCGCATCATCAGGCCCGGCGGCCGGCTGGCAGTGATCAGCTACCACAGCCTGGAGGACCGCCTGGTGAAGAACTGGATGCGTGCGGGCGACCTGGGCGGCGAGGAACGGAAGGACCTCCACGGCAACCGCCTGCGACCCTTCAGGCCATTGAGCAACAAGGCGATCATGCCGGATGAACAGGAGACAAGGACCAACCCACGGGCACGCAGCGCCCGGCTCAGGATAGCGGAACGCACATGAAAGGCAACACCCCACGCACCCCGGAGAACACCGACGGGCAGCCGGCCGCCGAACGGCGCGCCAAACGGCCCGGCGTGCTCGCCGGTGTGCTCAACGGCTCGTTCCTCACGCGCGACCAGGTGCTGGGCAACATGCCCTTCCTGCTCTTCATCGCCGGCCTGATGCTCGTGTACATCGGCTACGGCTACTGGACCGAGCGCACGGTGCGCGACCTCCACCGCACCGATGCCGACCTCAAGGAACTGCGCAGCGAGTACATCACCGTGCGCAGCCACCTGGACCGCACCGAGCAGCAAAGCCAGGTGGCCGAGGACATCTCCGGGCTCGGCCTGCGCGAGAGCCGGGTGCCGCCCCGCAAGATCACCGTCGAACCCGAACTGGCCGAGGCCGTGCGATGACCATGGAAGCCCAGCGCGCCTTCCGCCTCCGCACCATGTTCCTCTATGGTGTGCTGCTGCTCTTCGCCGCGGCCATCGCGGTGAAGCTCTTCGTCATCCAGCTGATGGAGGGCGAGCGCTGGACCGCCCGCGCCGAGCACGTGGCCACGGCCTACCGCACCGTGCAACCCGACCGCGGCCACATCTACAGCGAGGACGGCCGCCTGCTGAGCACCAGCGTGCCCGAGTACGAGGTGCGCATGGACCTCATGGCCGACGGCCTCAGCGACGAGCTGCTCCGGGCCGAGATCGACCCCCTGTGCCAGGCGCTGAGCGACCTCTTCGGCGACCGTTCGGCCGCCGAGTACCGACGCGACCTGATGGCCGCACGCGCACGGCGCGACCGCTACCACCTGGTGAAGCGCAAGGTGGACCACGAGCAGCTGCAGACCGTGAAGGACATGCCCCTGTTCCGGCGCGGCCGTTATGCCAGCGGCCTGATCCTGGAGAAGCGCACGGTACGCGTGCGTCCCTTCGGCCGGCTGGCCGCACGCTCGGTGGGCTATGTGCTCAAGGACAGCAGCGCCATCGGCATCGAGGGCGGCTTCGACAGCTGGCTGCGCGGTGTCACCGGGCGCCGCCTCGAACGCCGCCTCACCGGTGGCATCTGGATGCCCATCGACGACGACAACGGGCAGGACCCCGTGCCCGGCAGCGATGTGCACACCACCATCGACATCAACCTGCAGGACGTGGCCGACGCCGCCCTGGAAGCCCAGCTGCGCAAGCACGGCGCTCACCACGGTTGCGTGGTGGTCATGGAGGTGTCCACCGGCTACGTGAAGGCCATCAGCAACCTCACCCTCCAGGGCGACAGCACCTACGTGGAGGACCTCAACTACGCCGTGGGCCTGCCCACCGAGCCCGGCTCCACCTTCAAGACGGCCAGCCTCATGGTGGCACTGGAGGACGGTGTGGTGAAGGCCACCGACACGGTGGACACGCGCGATGGCAAGGTGCGTTTCCACGACCGCATCATGCGCGACTCGCACGAGGGCGGTTACGGCCGCATCACCGTGCACCGCGCCCTGGAGCTGAGCAGCAACACCGCCGTGTCGCAGGTGGTGCACAAGGCCTACCGCAACGACCCCAAGCGGTTCGTGGACGGCCTGCGCCGGCTGGGCCTCGACCGTCCGCTGGGCGTGCGGATCCCCGGCGAGGGCGTGCCGGTGATGCGCGACCCGGGCGACAAGGGCTGGAGCGGCGTGAGCCTCCCGTGGATGAGCATCGGCTACGAGGTGAGCCTGACCCCGCTGCAGGTCCTGGCCTTCTACAACGCCATCGCCAACGACGGCCGGATGATGCAGCCCCAGTTCGCCACGCATGTGACGCGGGCGGGCAAGGAGGTGCAGCGGTTCGAACCCGTGACCCTCAAGGAGCGCATCTGCTCCCCGGCCACACTGGCGCAGGTGCGCCACATGCTGGAAGGCGTGGTGGACACCGGCACGGCCACCAACCTGAAGGCGGCGCACTTCCGCATCGCCGGCAAGACGGGCACGGCGCAGATCGCCAGGGAACGCTCGGGTTACAAGAGCGCCGGCGTGAGCTACCAGGCCTCCTTCGCCGGCTATTTCCCGGCCGACGCACCGCGCTACAGCTGCATCGTGGTGGTGAGCTCGCCCAGCATGAGCGGCTACTACGGCAACGTGGTGGCCGGCCCCATCTTCCGGGAGATCGCCGACAAGATCCACAGCAACCGCCTGGAGATGCAGACCGGGCTGGCCGGGCTGGCCCCGCCGGAGGCGCGCACCCCGGTGACCTTCGGCGGGCATGCGGGCGACCTGCGCACGGCCCTCGCCACGCTGGGCGTGCCCGTGGAGCAGGAGGGTGAGGGCGAATGGGTCGTATCGCAGGCGGCGGACACCAGCGTGGTGCTTCGGCCCCGCGGACTGCCCGGTGATGCCCAGCATGTGGTGCCCAACGTCGGGGGCATGGGCCTGCGCGACGCCCTCTATCTCCTGGAGAACCGCGGCCTGCGGGTGCAGGTGACCGGCGCCGGCATGGTGCGCCGCCAGTCCCTCATGCCCGGCCACCGCTTCACCCCCGGCACCACCATCGTACTGGAGCTCGCCACATGAAACTGTTGAAGGACATCCTCTACCGGGCACGCCTGGAACAGGTGGTGGGCAGCACCAACACCGCCATCGAGCGGATCTGCACCGACAGCCGCGAGGTGGTCCCCTTCAGCGCCTTCTTCGCCCTGCGCGGCACACGGACGGACGGCCACGACCACATCGATCAGGCCATCGGGCGCGGTGCCGCCGCCATCATCTGTGAGCGCATGCCGGACCGGCCCAGGGACGGTGTGGCCTACGTGCGGGTGGCCGACAGCGCCCACGCGCTGGCGGTCGCCGCGGACAACTTCCACGACCACCCCTCCCGCGCGCTCACCCTCGTCGGCATCACCGGCACCAACGGCAAGACCAGCACCGCCACCCTGCTGTACCGCCTCTTCCGCGCCCTCGGGCACAAGTGCGGCCTGATCAGCACCGTGGAGGTGCGCATCGGCCAGCGCACCCTGCCCGCCACCCACACCACGCCCGACGCGGTGCGCCTCAACGCCCTGCTGCGCGAGATGGTGGACGAGAAGGTGACCCACTGCTTCATGGAGGTGAGCAGCCACGGCGTGATGCAGGAGCGGATCACCGGGCTGCACTTCGATGTGGGCGTGTTCACCAACATCACCCACGACCATCTGGATTACCACGGCACCTTCGACGCCTACATCCAGGCCAAGAAGCGGTTCTTCGACCAGCTGGGACCCGATGCGCTGGCCTTGGTGAACGCCGATGATCCCCGCAGCGCGGTGATGGTCCAGAACACCGCCGCGCGCAAGCGCAGCTATGCCGTGCGGGCCATGGCCGACCATCGCGCCCGCATCATCGGGAACGAGCTCACCGGCCTGCACCTCGACATCGACGGGCACGAGGTGTACACCCGCCTGGTCGGCGCCTTCAACGCGAGCAACCTGCTGGCCGTGTACGCCGTGGCCGTGCATCTGGGCCCGGCCCCCATGGACGTGCTGACGGCGCTGAGCGACCTGGAGCCGCCGCGCGGGCGTTTCCAGGCGGTGCGCGGCCCCGGCGGCGTGCTCGGCGTGGTGGACTATGCGCACTCCCCCGACGCGCTGCGCAACGTGCTCGAGACCATGCGTGGCGTGTGCAGCGCCGAGCAGCGCGTGATCACCGTGGTGGGATGCGGCGGCGACCGCGACCGTGCCAAGCGCCCGGTGATGGCACGCATCGCCGCGGAGCTGAGCGACCGTGTGGTGCTCACCAGCGACAACCCGCGCAGCGAGGACCCGATGACCATCCTGGCGGAGATGCGCGCGGGGGTGCCCGCCGGCGATGCCGACCGCGTGTTCGTCAACGCCGACCGGCGCGAGGCCATACGCCAGGCCGTGGCCATGGCCGCAAAGGGCGATGCCGTGCTGGTGGCCGGCAAGGGGCACGAGACCTACCAGGAGATCGCCGGCACGCGCCACCCCTTCGACGACGCCGCCGTGCTGAAGGAGACCCTTGAACTGATGCACCGCTGACCATGCTGTACCACCTGTTCAAGGCCATCGGTTTCTCCCTCCCCGGGAGCGGTGCGTTCAACTACATCTCCTTCCGCGCGGGCATGGCCGTGTTCGTCTCCCTGGTCATCAGCCTGTGGTTCGGCAAGGGCATCATCCGCCTGCTGCGCCGCATGCAGGTGGGCGAGACGGTGCGCGACCTGGGCCTGGAAGGGCAGCTGAGCAAGCAGGGCACGCCCACCATGGGCGGCCTCATCATCCTCTCGGCCATCCTCGTCCCCACGCTGCTCTTCGCACGCCTGGACAACATCTACATCCTGCTCATGCTCGCGGTCACCGTGTGGCTCGGTGCCATCGGTTTCATCGACGACCACATCAAGGTCTTCAAGAAGGACAAGCGCGGGCTGGCGGGCCGGTTCAAGGTCGTGGGGCAGGTCGGCATCGGCATCATCGTCGGTGCGGTGGTCTATTTCCATCCGGACATACGCACCAAGGTGGAGGTGCCGGCGGTGCTCGCCGAACAGCTGGACCCCGCGGCGCTGAGCACCTACGTGGAGGAGGACGGCACCGTGCACCACCTGCTGGACCGCAAAAGCCCCAACACCACCATCCCCTTCGTCAAGGGCAACGAGTTCAACTACTCCTCGGTGCTCGGCATGTTCGGTCGCGAGGCGCGCCGCTACACCTGGGTGCTCTACATCCTGGTGGTCATCTTCATCATCACCGCGGTGAGCAACGGTGCCAACATCACCGACGGGCTGGACGGGCTGGCCACGGGCACCTCCGCCATCATGGTGCTGGCCCTGGGCGTGCTGGCGTACGTGAGCGGCAACATCATCTTCTCGGAGTACCTGGACATCATGTACATCCCCGACAGCGGTGAACTGGCGGTGTACATCGGTGCGATGCTGGGGGCCTGCATCGGCTTCCTCTGGTACAACGCCTATCCGGCGCAGGTCTTCATGGGCGACACCGGCAGCCTCGCCCTCGGCGGCATCATCGCCACGCTGGCCATCCTGGTGCGCAAGGAGCTGCTGATCCCCGTGCTGTGCGGGGTCTTCCTGGTGGAGAACCTCAGCGTGGTGATGCAGGTCTCCTGGTTCAAGTGGACCAAGCGCAAGTACGGCGAGGGGCGCAGGATCTTCCTGATGTCGCCCCTGCACCATCACTTCCAGAAGAAGGGCGTGCACGAAAGCAAGATCGTGAGCCGCTTCTGGATCGTCGGCATCATGCTCGCCGTGTTGAGCATCGTAACCCTCAAGCTGCGATGAGGTCCCTGGTGGTGCTCGGTGCGCAGGAGAGCGGGGTGGGCGCGGCGGTGCTGGCGCAGAAGCTGGGCCTGCCGGTGTTCGTGAGCGACGGCGCCGCGATCAAGCCGCAATACCGCGATGTGCTGGTAGCGCACGGGATCCCCTTCGAGGAGGGCGGGCATTCGGCCGCGCGCGTGCTGTCGGCCGACGAGGTGGTGAAGAGCCCCGGCATCCCCGACACCGCCGCCCTGGTGGCCGCGGCCCATGCGCGGGGCATCCCCGTGATCAGCGAGGTGGAGCTGGCCGCCCGCCATGCCAACGCGCCCATCGTGGCCATCACCGGCAGCAACGGCAAGACCACCACCACGCTGCTCCTGCACCACATCCTCACAGCGGCGGGCATCGACGCCGGCCTGGGCGGCAACGTGGGCCGCAGCTTCGCGGGCCTCGTCGCCGAACGGGACCACGCCCTCTACGTGCTCGAGCTGAGCAGCTTCCAGCTCGACGGCATCCGCACCCTGCGGCCCCATGTCGCCGTGCTGCTCAACATCACGCCGGACCACCTGGACCGCTATGGCGACCGGATGGAGAACTACGTCGCGAGCAAGTTCCGCATCGCGATGAACATGACCGGCGACGACCACTTCATCCATTGCGCCGACGACCCGGAGGTGATGCGCGGCATCGACCTGCACCCGGTGCGTGCGCAGCGCTGGCCTTTCTCCATCCAACGCCCCCTTGGCCGCGGTGGATGGCTCGACGACGCCCACATCCACATCCACACAGACCAAAACCCGTTCCGCATGTCCATACATGAACTCGCCCTGCAGGGCAGGCACAACGTGTACAACTCGCTGGCCGCCGGCATCGCCGCACGCATCCTGGAGGTGCGGAGCGAGGCCCTGCGCGAGAGCCTGAGCGATTTCCAGAACGTGGAGCATCGCCTGGAACGGGTGGCCACCGTCCACGGGGTCACCTTCATCAACGACTCGAAGGCCACCAACGTGAACAGTGCGTGGTACGCCCTGGAGAGCATGGACCGCCCCGTGGTCTGGATCGCCGGCGGGGAGGAGCACGGCAACGACTACACACAGCTGCTGCCCCTGGTGAAGGAGAAGGTGAAGGCCATCGTGTGCCTGGGTCGGGACAACGGCCGTCTGCGCGATGCCTTCGCCACCGTGGTGAAGGACTTCGTGGAGACCGGCAGCGCCGAACACGCCGTCCAGGCCGCCTACGCGCTGGCGGATGAGGGCGACACGGTGCTCCTGAGCCCGGCCTGCAAAAGCTTCGACCTGTTCGAGAACTACGAGGACCGGGGCCGTCGGTTCAAGGCCGCCGTCAGGTCCCTCTGAACCCCGGAACGGAACCACAAGCATCACCACCGCCATGGACAAGGACACCCTGCACCTGCTGAACTTGCGTCAGGCCCGCGCAGGCCTGGTGGAGGCCCGCGCACATGCGCTGGACGAGCTGCGGAGCGCCCCCCACCGGATGGAATTCGTGGGCATGGTGCGCGGCGTGGAGTACATCAACGACTCGCGCGCCACCTTCCTCGACGCCACACTGAGGTCCCTGGCCGCCATCGAGAAGCCCGTGCTGTGGATCGCGGGCGAACTGCCGGAGGGGTTGGGCGACGCGGCGGTGCGGGCCTTCCTGGGCGATCATGTCACGGCGCTGATCCTGTGCGGGGCGACGGTGGGGGAGGTGCCCGCGACCATGCGCGAAGCGCTCGGCCAGGTGTATCAGGCCGGCGATCTGCGCACCGCGGTCTTCCTGGCCCACGAGCTGGCGGGTGCCGGTGAGGTGGTGCTCTTCAGCCCGGCCTGCCCCAGCGGCGGCGGCTTCGCCAACTACGAGGAGCGCGGCCACGCCTTCAAACGCACCGTACGCGAACTGTGATGCACCGATGAACCGCCTCTTCCACGAACACCTGCGCGGCGACCGCACCATCTGGATGGTGGCGCTGCTGTTGGGCGTGGTCAGCCTCCTGGCCGTGTACAGCTCGATCGCCTCCCTGGCGTTCCGACAGGAGGGGCACGGCACCCTGCATTTCCTGATGAAGCACGGCCTGATGCTGGTGTGCGGCGGCGCCATCATGTACGGGGCGCACCGCCTGAAGTTCGGGGTGTACGGCCGCCTGTCGCAGCTGCTGCTCGGCGTCACCATCGGCCTGCTCGTGCTCACGCTGCTGATGGGCACCAACCTCAACGATGCCAGTCGCTGGCTGCGCATCCCGCTCATCGGCCAGAGCTTCCAGACGAGCGACCTGGCGAAGGTGGTGCTGATCGTGTTCACGGCGCGCGCCATTGCCCGCCACAAGGAGGCGCCCTGGACCTTCCGCGACGTGGTGCTGAAGCTCATGCTGCCCATCGGTGCGGTGTGCGGCACCATCCTGCCGGCCAACTTCAGCACCGCCGCGCTGCTCTTCGTGGTGTGCATGGCCGTGGCCTTCCTGGGCGGTGTGCCGCTGAAGTGGATCGCCGCCTCGGTGGGCCTCGCCGTCGGCGCCTTCGCCCTGCTGGTGGCCGTGAACGAGGCGGGCGACCTGGGACTGCTGCCCCGCGTGGAGACCTGGCGTGCGCGCCTGGAGAACCACGGGTCGGCCGACAGCGATGCCAACTACCAGGTGGAGCACGCCAAGATCGCGATCGCCAGCGGCGGTCTGCTGCCCAACGGCCCGGGCAGCGGCACCTCGCGGAACTTCCTGCCGCACCCGTACTCGGACATGATCTACGCCTTCATCATCGAGGAGTACGGCAGTCTGCTCGGCGGCATCGGCCTGCTGCTGCTCTACCTCATCCTCATGGGCCGCGCCGTGCGCATCGCCCGCTTCTGTCCCAAGCCCTTCGGCGCGCTCACCGCGCTGGGCCTCAGCCTGAGCCTCGTGCTGCAGGCGCTGGTCAACATGGCCGTGGCCGTGAACCTCGTGCCTGTCACCGGCCAGCCGCTGCCCCTGGTCAGCATGGGCGGCACCTCCATCTGGTTCACCAGCCTCATGATCGGCATCGTGCTGAGCGTGAGCCGCAGTGTGTACGACGAACCCGCGAACCAACATGTCGAACCCCGATCAGGCACCGCCCCGGCGGCCGCTTAGGCTGATGATCAGCGGAGGAGGCACCGGTGGGCACATCTTCCCGGCGATCGCCATCGCGAACGCCGTGCGGGAGGCGTCGCCCGGCGCGGAGGTGCTCTTCGTGGGCGCGGAGGGACGCATGGAGATGACCAAGGTGCCCGCCGCCGGACACCGCATCGTGGGCCTGCCCATCCGGGGGTTCCAACGCGGTGCACTGCTGGCCAACCTGGGCCTGCCCTGGATGCTGCTGCGCAGCCTCCTGAAGGCGCGGCGCCTGCTGCGCTCCTTCCGACCGGACGTGGCCGTGGGCGTGGGCGGCTACGCGAGCGGCCCGCTGCTCGCCGTGGCCCAGCGCATGGGCGTGCCCACCCTGATCCAGGAGCAGAACAGCCATGCCGGGAAGACCAACATCCAGTTGGGGCGCCGCGCACGGCGCATCTGCGTGGCCTATCCGGGCATGGAGCGCTTCTTCCCCAAGGACCGTCTGCGCCTTACCGGCAATCCCGTGCGCACCGAGACCGTGCGCGTGGAAGGCCGGCGCCCCGAAGCGTTGACCCACTTCGGGTTCCGCAGCGACGCACCGGTGGTGCTCGTGACGGGCGGCAGCCTGGGCGCGCGCGGGGTGAACCTCGGTGTGGAGGCCTCCCTGGCCGCCTGGAAGGCCGCGGGAGCCCAGGTGATCTGGCAGACGGGCAACCCCTTCCTCGACCGGGCACGCAAGGCCGTCGATGACCTGGGCTATCCCGATTGCAGGGTGCTCCCCTTCATCGACCGCATGGACCTGGCCTACGCCTGCGCCGATGTGGTGGTGGCGCGTGCCGGTGCCATCAGCATCAGCGAACTGTGCCTGGTGGGACGTCCGGCGGTGCTGGTGCCCCTGCCCACCGCGGCCGAGGACCATCAAACCTCCAATGCGCGCGTGCTCACCGACCGCGGTGCGGCCATGCTGGTGCGCGACGACCGCACCCGGGAGGAACTGGGACCTGCCGTGCTGCGCCTGCTGCAGGACGCACCGGCGCGCGAACGCATGCGCAAGGCCATCATGGGTCTGGGCCGCCCGGACGCCGCAGCCACCATCGCCCGCGAGACCATCGCCCTCGCCAACACCGACGCACGAGCATGAGCACCGCGGTCCAGCGCCTCTATTTCGTCGGCATCGGCGGCATCGGCATGAGCGGCCTGGCACGCTACTATCGGCGCCAGGGCGCCGTGGTGGGCGGCTACGACCGCACGCCCTCCCCGCTCACGGACGGCCTGGCCTCCGAGGGCATGTCCCTCCACTTCGACGAGGATCCAGCCTCCATCCCCGCACCGCTGCGCGAACGGCCCGCCGAGGTGCTCGTGGTGCGCACGCCCGCCGTGCCCGCCACCAGTCCGCTGCTGGCGTGGTGGACCGCCGCCGGTGCCCGCATCGTGAAGCGCAGCGAGCTGCTCGGCCTCATCACCCGCGACCGCCGCACCTACGCCGTGGCCGGCACGCACGGCAAGACCACGGTGAGCACCCTGCTGGCGCACCTGCTGCACAGCGGTGGCGTGCCGGTGAACGCCTTCCTTGGCGGCATCAGCGCGAACTACGGGACCAACGTGCTGCTCGACGACGGTGCGGTGGCCAACGTGGTGGAGGCCGATGAGTTCGACCGCAGCTTCCTGCACCTCCGCCCCACGGATGCCATCATCACCGCCGCCGATCCGGACCACCTCGACATCTATGGCACGAAGGAGGCGATGTTCGCGGCCTATCGCGAGTTCGCCGCCCTTTGCACCGGCAGCCTGCTCGTGCATGAGCGTGTCCGCGACGTGCTTCCCGGCCTGCAGGCGGACACCTACGCCATCGGCGGTGCCGGAGCGCCTCGTGCCGAACGGGTGGAGGTGCGGGACGGCGCCTATCACTTCGACCTTGTGACCGCGACCGGAACACTGCGCGACCTGCGGCTGGGCATGCCCGGCAGGCACAACGTGGAGAACGCCACCGCCGCGGCCGCCATGGCGCTGCACGCCGGGGTCCCCGCCGGGTCGCTGCGCGATGGGCTCGCCTCCTTCCGGGGCGTGGAACGCCGGTTCCAGACCGTCATCGCGGGTCCGCGCACGGTGTTCATCGACGACTACGCCCACCACCCTGCGGAATTGGAGGCCGCGATCCGGTCCGCACGCGAGCTGCATCCCGGCCGCCACCTCACCGTGGTGTTCCAGCCCCACCTGTTCACCCGCACGCGCGACCTCGCCGACGGCTTCGCCCGGAGCCTGGCGATGGCCGACACCCTGCTGCTGCTCGACATCTATCCGGCGCGCGAGGAACCCATCGCAGGCATCAGCTCGGCCTGGCTCCTGGGCCTGGTGCCGCTGGCGGACAAGCACCTCCTTGGCCGGGACGCACTGGTGGAGCGCCTCGCCGCGGATCCGCCGGAACTGTTGCTCACCCTCGGTGCGGGCGACATCGACCGCCTTGTGCCCCGCATCGCCGACGCTCTTCGCAAAAACGCCGCCGCATGAAAGCCCCCCGCGTGCTCCTCCGCCCGGTCCTGCTGACGGTCGTCGCCGCGCTCGTCGTGGTGGCGCTCGGGTTCGTGGAACGCACGGCCGACCGCCGGCCGGTGCAGGACCTGGCCATCGAGGTCCTGGCGGTGGACGACCTGCGCTTCATCAGCCCCATGCAGGTGCGCGAACAGGTGCTCGGCATGGGCGATGCGGTGGTGGGCGTGCCCGTGGCCGCGATGGACCTGCGGGCGATCGAGGAACGCCTGCGCGCGATCCCCTGGGTGCGCAGCGCGGAAGCCTACCACACGCTCGACGGCATCCTGCACGTAAGGGTGGAGCAGCGTGTACCCATCATGCGGGTGCTCGACCGCGACGGCGGAGGCTACTACCTGGATCACGACGGGCACACCATGCCCCTGAGCGACCAGCACACCGCCCGGGTGCCCGTGGCCCTGGGCAACGTGCATCTGGCCGGGGCCGAAGCGCAGGTGATGGACCTGCGGAGCTCCGACAGCCTGGTGACGGCCTCCCACCTCCCCGAGCTGCATCGCATCGCCACCTTCCTCCATGACGATCCGTTCTGGACCGCGCTGATCGACCAGGTCGTGGTGATGCCCGACGGCCAGTTCGAGCTGGTGCCCCGCGTGGGCGGTCAACGCATCCGCCTCGGGAACGCCGACCGCCTGGCCCAGCGCTTGGCCAAGCTGCAACTCTTCTATCGCCAGGGGATCGGACAGACCGACTGGCGTCGCCATTCCGTCATCGACCTGCGCTTCGACGGCCAGGTAGTCTGCACCAACCGCACAACGCCCTAACACGCTGTACACATGCACCAACAAGAGATCGTAGCCGGACTGGACATCGGCACCACCAAGATCGCCTGCATCGTCGGGCGACGGAACGAACAAGGAAAGATCGAGGTCCTCGGCATGGGCCGCAGCCGCTCCGAAGGGGTGAACCGCGGCATGGTGGCCAACATCCAGAAGACGGTGGACTCCATCGTGGCCGCCGTGAAGGAGGCCGAGGCCAACGCCAACGTTTCGCTCGGCACGGTGAACGTGGGCATCGCGGGCCAGCACATCCGCAGCATGCACCACCGCGGCATGATCACCCGCCAGAACCATGAGCTGGAGATCGGCCAGACGGACATCGACATGCTGATCGACGACATGTACAAGCTGGTGATGCCGGCGGGCGAGGAGATCATCCATGTGCTGCCCCAGGAGTACATCGTGGACGGCGAGCAGGGCGTGCGCGACCCGATCGGCATGAGCGGTGTGCGCCTGGAGGCCAACTTCCACATCATCAGCGGCCAGGTGACCGCCGCGCGCAACATCAACAAGTGCGTGTACCGGGCCAACCTCGAAGTCACCGAGCTGATCCTGGAACCGCTGGCAAGCGCCGATGCGGTACTGAGCGCCGAGGAGAAGGAGGCCGGCGTGGTGCTCGTGGACATCGGTGGCGGCACCACCGACATCGCGATCTTCTACGACGGCATCATCCGCCACACCGCCGTGATCCCCTTCGGCGGCAACGTGATCACCGAGGACATCCGCCAGGGCTGCGGGGTGATGCGCGAGCAGGCCGAGCTGCTGAAGGTGAAGTTCGGCAGTGCGCTCGCCGCCGAGAACAAGGAGAACGAGGTGGTCTGCATCCCCGGTCTGCGCGGGCGTGAACCCAAGGAGATCAGCCTGCGCACGCTGGCCGAGGTGATCCAGTGCCGAATGGAGGAGATCGTGGAGCACGTGCATTTCGAGATCCGGAACAGCGGGCTGGAGAAACAGCTCATCGGCGGGGTGGTCCTCACCGGCGGTGGTGCCCAGCTCAAACATCTGCGCCAGCTGGTGGAGTACATCACCGGCATGTCCGCCCGCATCGGCTATCCCAACGAGCACCTGGCCAAGAGCGACGTCGAGCAGGTGACCAGCCCGCTGTTCGCCACCGGCGTGGGCCTGATGATGAAGGGCTTCGACTTCCTGGACCGCCAGCGTGCCAAGCAGGGCGCCCAGACCGCTCCGGCCGCCAAGGTGAAAGGCCACAGCCAGGGCAGCCGTGTGGGCAGCTTCTTCGACAAGGTCATCAAGAGCGCCTCCGAGATCCTCAGCGACGACGACATCTGAACCGCATCCCCGCCACCCCAGTTCCACCTTCCAAACCTCAACGACATGAAATTCGACCTTCCCCGTGAGCTCTCCTCGATCATCAAGGTGATCGGCGTGGGGGGCGGCGGCAGCAACGCCGTGAACTACATGCACGCCCAGGGCATCAAGGGCGTGGACTTCATCATCTGCAACACCGACAAACAGGCGCTGGACATCAGCCCCGTGCCCGTGAAGGTGCAGCTGGGCCCCGCCCTCACCGACGGCCTCGGCGCCGGCTCCATCCCCGAGCGCGGCAAAGACGCCGCCCAGGAGAACCTCGACGAGATCCGCCAGCTGCTCGGCACACGCACCAAGATGGTCTTCATCACCGCCGGCATGGGCGGCGGCACCGGCACCGGCGCCGCTCCGGTGATCGCCGCCATCGCCCGCGAGCTCGGCATCCTCACGGTCGGCATCGTCACCATGCCCTTCCAATGGGAGGGCCGCAAGCGCAAGCTCCAGGCCGTGGGCGGCATCGAGGACCTGCGCCGCTCGGTGGACACCCTGCTGGTGATCAACAACGACCGGCTGCGCGACCTCTTCGGCAACCTGAGCCTGGACAACGCTTTCGGCCACGCGGACAATGTGCTCACCACCGCAGCCCGCGGCATCGCCGAGATCATCACCGTGACCGGCAAGGTGAACGTGGATTTCGAGGACGTGAAGACCGTGATGACCAACAGCGGCGCCGCCATCATGGGCATGGCCGAGGCCGAGGGTGAGGATCGCGCCCTGCGCGCCGCCCAGGAGGCCCTGGCCTCCCCGCTCCTCAACGACAACGACATCAAGGGCGCCAAGTTCGTCCTGCTCAACATCACGCATGGCGAGCGCGAGGTGCTGATGGACGAGATCAGCGAGATCACCGACCACATCCAGGAGGCGGCCGGCAGCAGCGCCGACGTCATCTGGGGCTATTGCCGCCAGGACGGCCTGGGCGAACGCCTGCGTGTGACCGTCATCGCCACCGGTTTCCAGGTGAACCCCGAGACCGGTGTGGTGGGCCATGTGCCCGAGGCCCGCAAGGTGATCCCGCTCGATGCCGATGTGCCCACGATGATCACCCAGCCCATCGTGAACCCCGTGGCCAGCGTCCCGCAGGTCCCGGTCGCCAAGGCCCCGGAGCCGGCCCCCCAGGCCCCCACCGAGCCCTACCTGAAACCCGCCGCCCCCCAGCCCGCACCGGTGGCGCAGGAGACCCCGCGCCCCGCGGTTCCGGCAGCCGGACACACCGTGGACCTGGAGGTGAGCCCGCCCGTCGCCGACAAGGTGCGCTTCGACCTCTATGACGAACCCGCCGCCGCGGTCGCCGCCCCGCCTGACACCACCGTGCCCCTCCACACACAGCCCACCAACCGCCTCAGCCCCACCGAGCACCAGGCCCGCGTGGAGGAACGGCTCGTGCGCATGCGCGAGATGACCCTGCGCATGCGGTCCACCAACGGCATCAATGAGATGGAACGCGAGCCCGCCTATGTGCGCAAGCGCATCGCCCTGAGCGAAGGACCCCGCAGCACCGACAGCAACGTGAGCCGCTACACCCTCACCGAGGACCAGGACGAGAACGGCGAACGCCGCGTGGAACTGCGCCGCAACAACCCGTTCCTGCACGACAACGTGGACTGACGCACGCGCCCATGGATCTCCAACAGCGCATCGACGCCGACCTCAGGACGGCCATGCTGGCCCGCGACAAGGACCGCCTCAACGCCCTGCGCGCGATCAAGAGCGCCATCTTGCTGGAGCTCACCAAGGAGGGCGGTGGGGGCGGCGGCGTCAGCGAGGAGGCCGGCTCGCGGATCCTGCAGAAGCTCCACAAGCAGCGCATGGAGGCCGCGGCCATCTACCGGGAGCAGGGCCGCGCCGACCTGGCCGGGGAGGAGGAGGTGCAGGCCCGGGTGATCGAGGCTTACCTGCCGGCGCGCCTCAGCGACAGCGAGCTCGAGGCCGCCGTGCGTGCCGTGATCGCCGCCACAGGTGCCACCGGCATGAAGGACATGGGGCGCGTGATGGGCGAAGCGAACAAGCAACTGGCGGGCCGTGCCGACGGCGCTGCCGTCGCCGCGCTCGTGAAGCGCATGCTGGCCGGCTGATCCAGCCCGACCGGACAAGCAGGGGGCGCCCGCAGGCGCCCCTTCGCGTTCACTGCGGACCCCTGGCCTACAGCTTGGCCAGGCTGTCCATCAGTTCCTGCTTCTTGCGGCGGCTCACCGCCACGTTGGTGCCGTCGGTCATGATCACCTCTCCGCCCTCGCCACGGATGTACTTCTTCACGTGCTTCACGTTGATCAGGTAGCTGTGGTGCACGCGCACGAACTGGGTGGGGTCCAGCATGTCCTCGAACTCCTTCAACGTGCGGCTGATCACCAGGCGCTTCTTGTCCTTCTGGTGCACCACCGTGTAGTTGCTGTCGCTCTCGCAGTACATGATATCGTCCACGTCCACCATTTCCAGCCCGTCGGCCACCGGCAGTGCGATGCGCTTCTCCGCTCCGGACGGGCGGGTGAGGTTCTTCAGCAGCGCCATGAACTGGTCCGGGCTCTGGGGTGTGCGTTCCTCCTGCCGCACTTTGCCGATGGCCGAGGCCAGCTCCTCGGCGTCCACCGGCTTCAGGAGATAGTCCAGGGCGCTGAAACGGATGGCCTTCACGGCATAGCCCTCGTGCGCCGTGGTGAAGATCACGTGCGGCCGGTCCGGGCCGATGGCCTGTAGCAGGTCGAACCCCGTCTGCTTGCCCATCTCGATGTCCAGGAAGAGCACCTTCGGCTTCACCTTGCTCAACAGGGCGATGCCCTCGGGCACATTGGTGGCCATGCCCAGCAATTCGATCTCCGGGTGTTTGCGCTGCAGCAGGCCGCTGAGGGCGTCGCGGCAATGCTGCTCGTCGTCCACGATGACGGCGCTCAGGGTGCTCATGGTCGATCGGTTGAGGAGGGCAAGGTAGCACCTGCCGACCGGTGGCACCAGGGACCGACGAAGGCCCATGCAGGGCGCTTGGCCGGGTGCGGGGTGGATCAGCGCATCGTGCGCACGGTGGAGGCCTGGATGGCGCGCTGCTGCTCGGTCCAGGCGGCCAGCGCCAGCGTGGGGTCCGTGAAGGGGGCCACCATGCGACGCTCGGTACGGGCCTGCCGGGCCTTGGCGGCCTTGCGCGGGGTGGCGGCGAAGGTGCCGTGGGCCAGGGTGAGGAAGGAGACCAGGATCAGGAGGCTGCGAAGGGTGGTGGAGCGGGCCATGGCGTGGGTCGGGGTTCGTTGGTGACCCAAAACAAGGCCGGGGACAAGGGGGGGCGTGAGCCCGGGTGAGCAGCTGGTGGGCGGGAGGTAGCAACTGGCGGGCGCGGCGGTAACCGGGAACAGAAAGCTGAAAGCCAACGCCGAAAGCTGAAAGTTGAAAGCTGAAAGCCGGAAGCTGGAAGCCAACGCCGAAAGCTGAAAGCTTGAGGCTGGAGGCTGGAAGCCAACGCCGAAAGTTGAAAGCTGAAAGCTGAAAGTTGAAAGCTGGAAGCTTGAGGCCGGAGGCCGAAGGCTGGAAGCTTGAGGCTTGAGGCCGAAGGCTGGAAGCTTGAGGCTTGAGGCCGAAGGCTGGAAGCTTGAGGCTTGAGGCGGGAGGCCGGAGGCTGGAAGCCCCCGCGGATCCCTACACCGCGCGCCGCAGCATCGGTTCCGGATGCGGGCCGTTCTCCTGGGTGCCCCGCACGCGGTCCCACTCCACCAGCAGGCGGCCTTGGCGGTCAAGCAGGGTGATACGCTCGGCCATGGGCTTGGTCGCCATGCCTTCCCGTGGGGTGAGCATCACGTGCAACGCGATGGGCATCGGCTTGCTGTGGTCGTTTGTGGGCCGGCCTTCCCAGGGACGGATCTCGATCAGGCGCGGCAGATGTCCGGGTTGCACCAGCACCAGGCGGATCGCCGCATCCGCAGGCAGCTGCAGAGCGAAGCGCCCTTCCTCGTCGGTGTCCACCACCTGGGCCAGGCGTTCGTTCAGGACGATGCTCACCGCGCAGCGATGGTCGTTCACCCCCTCCACCTGTCCGCGCACATGCACGGGCCCGGACAACGGGCGCGGATACCAGCCGTCGCGGTCCAGGTCGTCGAGCGCCTTGCGGATCACGCTGAAGGGCGGGACGGCCGCGCCGGCACCGGCGGTCGAGCGGCTCCAAGGCCAGGTCAGGCCATGGCGGTTGATGCGGTGCTTGAGGGCCTCCAGGTAGGGGTGCATGGGCGGTCCGGGCTGGCGATGGGGCGTCATACGTGGGTCGGGTGTCGTGGGGTTCAAGGATGGGTTTCGGCGCGGCGGGTCTCCACCCAGGCGGCCAGCTCCATCGTGGGGTCCACGAACGGGGCGGCCTCGCGACGGGCGCGCTTCACCGGTGCGGCGGCAGGGCCGGTCAGCGGTACCAGCCGGGCCGTGCGCAGGTGCTCGTAGCCGAAGTCGCCCTCCTGGTCGTTGAAGGCGATCAGCCCCACCGGCCCGTCGTAACGCACCGCACCTTCGGCCGGCTGGGCCAGCAGGCTCACCTGGAACTGGAAAAAGAGGTCCTTCGGCGGTCGTGCGTCGCCCGGCAGGCGCGTGTCGAACAGCAGTTCCTTGCCGATGGTGCCCGGCCGCTCGAAGCTCAGGCGGTATTCATGGCCCAGGGGCAGGTCCATCTGGAACTGTGCCAGGCCCTGCACCATGCGGGTGAAGGCCGCACCGTCCTGCAGCACCGTCAGGGTGGCGCCGGCGAGGGTCTCGCTGCTCAGCACCTTCCCCTGGATGCGGAGCACGCGTGCTTCCTCGGCGTGGACCGCTGCCGTGCACAGGGTGGCGGCGAGGACGAGCTGGCGGAGGGTGGCGTTGGTGGTCATGGCCTGGGGCGTTGGGGTTCCGTGTCGTTGGTGACCCAAAACAAGCCCCAGGGAGGGGGGGAGGGGGAGCCCCGGTGAGCAGGTGGCGGGGTCGGGGGAGCAAGTGGCGGGAGGGAGTACGCGCAGCAGTTCCAACCCTCCACTGCGCGGCGCGGCAAGGGCGTGTGTCCAATGGCGCACGGCGTTCGCCGCTGGCGGGATCCCCGAACTCACCCGCGCACCCTTCTCCCCGTTCTCACGCCCCGTCCCGCAGCAGGGGCATCTCCACCTCCACCCGGGTGCCGGAGGGCAGGTCCACGTAGCGGAAGCCGGCCTGGCCGCCGTGCTGCTTCTGCACCAGGTCGAGGCGGCTGCGGGTGATGGCCGTGCCCAGGGAGGTCTTCTTGGTGGGCTGTTCGGGCGCGGCGGCCTTGGGGGCGTGGCGCCCCACGCCGTCGTCCTCGATGGTCCACAGCAGCTGGGAGCCGCGCGGTTGCACCGAGAGGGTGATGTGGCCCCTGCCTTCCTTGTG
>WBZY01000152.1_pt1 | contig 65634 bp, 68 predicted proteins | sample 5204191 | NCBI WGS metagenome assembly WBZY01 (sample SAMN12344363, study PRJNA552823) | activated sludge metagenome | biome: Activated sludge suspended growth; feature: Anammox Sidestream; material: Wastewater; isolation source: activated sludge from anammox sidestream of wastewater treatment... | reverse complement strand
CAAGGATCTCTTTTATAACGTGGAAATTGACGCGGACAGCTTTGATGTGAATCTGAGGGATTATTATATCTGGTGGACCCCAGCGGCAGCCGAGGAAGCGCTCAGTATAAAGGGAGGGTATTTTAAGGTGCCTGCCAACCGCCAATGGAATTCATCGGGTTTTTCGCTCTTGCTCCAGGACAGGTCCATCGCCAGCGATAACTTTAAACAGGACCGTGATTACGGCCTGGACATCTTTGGAAAGCCGTTTGATGGTCATATGGAATATCATGCAGCCGTTTTCCGTGGCGCTGGCCAGAATCCCTCAAAGGCGTTTGGTCGGGACGAAAACGTCGACAACGAGCTCATGTATGTGCTTACCGCACGATATTATCCTTTTGGATGGTATCAATCCTATAATTTAGCAACGGGTTGGGATGAGACTGACCTGAAATACGAAGAGCACCTAAAGGCCGTCATAGGTGCATCATTCGTCTATAATGCAAAGGAAAAAGATAAAAAGCTGGATGATACCAATTCTGCAATCGGCAACGTTGACCTTGGTGTGAGGTACAGGGGGTTTACGTGGGATAGTGAGTACTATATAAGGGAGAATGACCCTGAAGGTGACGGCGATACAATAACCTCCGACGGTTTCTATACCCAGGCTGGATATTTTGTGCTGCCCAAAAAACTGGAACTTGCAGCCCGTTACTCCGTGCTTGATCCGAATGAGGATGTACGGGATGACGTTCAGACGGAGTATACGGTTGGCATCAATTATTACTTCCGTGGGCATCGCCAGCAGATACAGGCCGACGTGGGTCACTTCGTAACAGAGACTACAGAGACGGATAAAAACGAAAACAGAATCAGATTACAATATCAGATGATATTTTAGCAAGATAGAAAGGAGGTGTACCGGCAAGGATAAATTGTTTTCGGGTGCTCGATCGAGATACCCTGTGGAGCGGTTCATTTTAAAATCTGGCATCCATTTTTACTATTAACGTAAATATTTCAGGTTGGCCAGATACCTGGAAATATAACAGTTACAGGAGGGAAATAATGAGAATCTTTTCAATTTTTAGTTGGTTAATAATCGGTCTTTTCTTTGTAACAACTTCGGTTCCCGTAGAAGTCGTTCAAGCCCAAACGGATCCGTGCCCGGGAGGCTATTCCAATCAATTTCGTTTAAACGGGAAGGTGGAAAACCCTCGCAGGTTTAGTTTGACCGACTTGCAGCAGTACCCAACGCATTCCCATCTTACCATCAGCTATTATTCCGGCAGCCAAGGCCTTGTCACCAAGACTTATATCGGCGTGCCTCTGATTGATTTGTTAAATGACGCTGTTATCATCACTGACTCTACCCGCAAGAACGATATACTTAGAAAATATGTGGTAGTAAGAGCCACCGACTGTTACGAAGTCGTTATTTCGTTGGCCGAACTATTATCCAATTTCGGCCACCAGCAGGTTCTTGTTGCCTTTGCAACTAGCGATGGGCAACCTCTCGACGACACAGAAGGAATGGCACGTCTGATTGTTCCCGGAGACAAATCGGGTGGAAGGTGCGTAAGTAACATCACCATGATTCAGGTTCGTTCTGCTCCATAACTTTTAGCTGCTATAGTAGTATCGTATAAGATCTTTTTTTGCGAGTTTTGGCACCTCCCTTCGCCCACTTTTCTGAGAGGCGACTTGGTTGTGGCGGTGCCGCGCTATGCAATTAGGAAATAGAAAGGATGTTGGAGTAGTTCAACTTTAATACACAGACAAGACAGTTGTGAAGCAGGCACAAGCCTCCTCTGTAGTTATCGGTAAAAAAAAGACCTTCGGAATGTAACTTTCCGTAGAGGCTTTGATCCGCGGAATGGGTTTGAGGTGACCTGCAACTCGCGGAGCAATTGATCAAGTAGGACGTGATGATGATACTTTTGTATTCCCTGGATACTAACAGTTCAGGGAATTATATGATGACCTGGACTGTGTGTTCAAACTGGTTCCTCAGTAAAGCAACATGAATTATGTCTGGCCGTGAGGAAACTTATTTTGATCGCGGCGGGTGGGAGGAGATCGTCAGCCGGAAAAGGCATTCTCTTCCCGCTTACCGTATGCATTTTGATACAGATTATTTGGTTGCATTCATAACATCGTGAACTTAATCAGACAAAGGCTGACACGGGTCATTGCATAACTGGGACTACGGAGACAGAAAACAATGAAAACAAGATTCAAATTACAATATCAAATGACATTTTAGAGGAGGACATGATGCGCTTGATCATACCGGAAAGACGGATTACAAGATTTTTAGCGATAGTATGTGCAACCTGGCTACTCTTTTTATTCATGGCTTTTCATCATAGTGTCCGCGCAGATGAAAAAATCCTTATTGCCGCCGCCGCCAACCTGAATCCTACCATGGACAAGATCTGCAAAGGATTCGAGAAGAGATACCCCACCATCGATGTGGATGTGTCGTACGGTTCTTCCGGTAATTTTTTTGCTCAGATCAAGCAGGGGGCACCTTTCGATATTTTTTTCTCGGCCGATACAACCTATCCCGCACGCCTGGAAGAGGAAGGTTTGGCGATAAAAGGGGAGAGTAAAATTTATGCCTTTGGAAGCATTGTGCTCTGGATACCGAGGAAATCTGCGTTAAATCCCCGAAAGGGATTACAGGTTGTTTTGGATAAAGAAGTGAAAAAGCTGGCCATTGCAAACCAAAAACTTGCGCCCTACGGGATGGCGGCAGAGGAGGCGCTTCGGTACTATGGGTTGTGGGACAAGGTTCAGGACAAACTGGTCTTCGGGGAAAATATCTCCCAGACGGCACAATTTGTCCAGTCGGGCGCTGCCGACGTGGGAATTATCGCACTGTCTCAGGCAATTTCACCAAAAATGGAAAAAGACGGAGATTATTGGGTCGTCCCTGCAGAATCGTATAACAAGCTGGGACAGGCCTATGCTATCCCGCAAAGAGGCAAGGATAAGCCGGGTGTGAGGAAATTCCTGGAATTTGTGCAAGGGAAAAAAGGAGAAAAAATATTTTCTCGCTACGGCTATTCACTTCCCAAATAGAGTAACAATAGCTACAATGCGTTTTTTACTTTATTTATTAAGGGTCTCATAATTGTATTGATTCGTCGTATGCTTTCCTTCTCCAATATTGAAGCGCTAAACGGACAGCTTAATGTGTGTTCTATTATGAGACGATTAATATGAATGGGGAACGGTTTTCCCCAGAGGATCCAGATATCCTAATTTATTATAGGGATCAGTAATCTGGTACTGACTCCATAAAAGGGAGAAAGATATGAAGATCAGCGCTCGTAATATTTTAAAAGGCAAGGTTAAAGCAGTGAAGCATGGTATGGTGGACACAGAAGTGGATATAGAATTGCCGGGAGGGGGTGAAATTGTATCGGTAATTACCAAACACTCTGCAGAAACGATGAAATTAGCTAATGGCAAAGAGGTTTATGCGGTTATCAAGGCCTCCAATGTAATGATCATGGTAGATTAACCAGGAAAAGCAGATACCATGCAGAGGGTAAATAGTAATCCAGACACAGTCACGCCATTCCGTGCGGTGGCTGTGTCTGAAACCTCTCAGGAATAATACACAAAAAACCCTTGCAATAATAAGGGAAATGCAAGGAAATGCATGGCAGGATAAATTATGTTAACTACTTGCATACTCATTGTTATTATGTAAGATACCCGTATGTACAGACGCGTATAGGCTCAATATTTTTAAACTACAGGATTATCTTCCCATGGATTTTGCGGCACCTTTCCTTTTAACCTTAAAGCTCTCCACCATTACAACCCTTTTATTATTTATCCTGGGTATTCCTTTCGCTTACTGGCTTGCCTTTTCAAGGTTTCGCGGAAAATTCTTCGTTGAGTCTGTGGTAGCCTTACCCCTTGTTCTTCCACCAACGGTCCTGGGCTTTTATCTCCTCATGGCTATTGGCGGAAACAGTTTTATCGGGCGTTGGTATGAAGGTATTTTCCATAAGACGCTCGCCTTTTCCTTTCAAGGACTTGTTGTTGGTTCATTCATCTACAATCTGCCCTTTGCAGTGCGGCCTTTTCAATTGGCTTTTGCCGGGGTGGATAAAAAATTGCTTGAGGCTTCATGGAGCCTGGGCAGGTCTAAATTATATACCTTCCTTTTCGTTATTTTCCCACTCTCCCTGCAAGGGGTAATTACTGGCTGTATACTCTCCTTTGCACACTGCGTGGGTGAATTTGGGGTGATACTTATGATCGGAGGAAACATACCGGGAATTACCCGGGTTGCATCAGTAGCTGTCTATGACGAGGTGCAGGCGCTAAATTACGGGACTGCAAATATCTATGCGGCCATTCTGCTGGCCTTTTCATTTGTAATACTTGCAATAGTTTATTTTATCAACAGGCGCTTTTTTATGCGCATGTTCTAATGGTAATATGGAGGCCTTGCCTTGATAAAAATCCGTATTAAAAAAAGATGGGGAGGGTTCGGGCTGGATGTAAACTTTGAGATTCCTCACGAAAAAGTAACAGCCTTATTTGGCCCTTCAGGGTCGGGAAAGTCGAGTATATTGCGCCTGATTTCCGGTCTGGAAAGGGCTGACGGAGGGATGATCCATAGGGGAGAAGAAGTGTGGTATGATGAATCAAAGGCAATTAACATCCTCCCCCAGCAACGTTCCGTAGGGTTCGTATTCCAGGACTATGCCTTATTTCCTCACGTAACGGTGGAGAGAAACGTAGCGTATGGAATAAAAGAAAAAAAGAGGTTGAAAGAGGCAAAAGACCTTTTATCCCTGGTAGGATTGTCAGGATACGAACATTTCTATCCCGCCCAGTTGTCCGGGGGGCAAAAGCAAAGGGTTGCCCTGGTCCGTGCCCTGGCCAGAAGACCGGACATCCTGCTCCTGGATGAACCGCTTTCAGCGCTGGATTGGGAAACACGCAGGCAATTACAGGAGGATTTAAAACGGATCATCAAACAGCTTTGCATAACCACGCTCTACGTGACTCACGATGTGACGGAGGTGTACAAACTGGCTGATTATGTGATCGTGCTGGAGGCAGGGAAGGTAGTCAAGCAGGGGATACCGGAAGAGATATTTATGGGCAGGCGGCTCAGCACCCGTATCCAGATCGCAGGGAAGGTGGTAGATATAGAATCAGATGCTATCATGGCTGCGGTTACCGTTCTGCACGAAGGTCAGTATTTTAAGACCCTTATCGATACAGAAGAAGTGCGTCGTTTGAACCTGAGAATAGGGGATGATGTGGTGATTGGCGCCAAGTCTTCCGATGTCATCTTATGCAAGGTCTTCACGGAAACATGAGATGTATGAAATACTGTAGCGCTGCAGATAGCACGGTGTCTCGTTGAAGGCAAGAAAGCCGATTACCGCTTTACCGTAAAAGACAATCAACCCATCCTCAAACAAGGTATCGAAGACCTTTGTCTGGTCTCTTTTTCCGCCCCAGCATGAAACCATTAACAGGTGTTACGGACGCATTGAAATTAGCCAGATCTGGACCAGCGCCGATTTGAACCATTCCCTTATATTCCCTCTTGTTGGATGGTTCTTTTGTATCCACAGAAAATGTACCAACCTCAAATCCCGTCTTTCTCTTGCCTCGCCACTCCCTTTTTTGTTTATCATGACTTTGATGTTACCCTGGGGTAATTTCAGGGTAACGTCAAAAACAAGATAAAAAGTAAAATGGGGAGACATGGGGGAGCAGGGTAAAGAAGAAAAAAATGGGTATGAAAGACGATGAAATCCTCTGAGCAAAGTCTGCGGAAACACAAAAGTAATCCGATGCGGCAAAGGTACCGTGTTTTCGAAGGGGTGTTGAATTTGTCTTTAATCAAGACGCCGTTTGTCTTCTTGCTACGAGAATGACAAAAGTTGGATTTACAAATATAAAAGATTTCATGCTCTTGGAACAATTTGGGCAGACAAACCTACGGTACCGTGAGTCGTTTTGCGTATGAGTAGTGCTGAAACAGTAATAATGATGCTGCTGCGTAGAATAATGTCCTGATGCTTCGGAAACAGTTTGGTCCCGTTTTCACTGGTAAAAAATAGCCCCTGACCATCACCGTTTTTTTAAGGTACCGGTGAGTGTTGGCAAATAATTCCATAAAATTAATACCAGCAACGATGCCTTAAGAAGGACAGAATTCATTTATTCCTAATGATTAACATTTTGTTTGCAATTGCCGATTATATGACGTACTTATGACTAGTTTATGACGAGCAAGCAATCATGTGTGAATCAAGAGACAGGAGAATGCTATGAGCAAAGAGAAGTTGAAAATACTTCTTGTCGATGACGACGAAGACGATTATATCATAACACAAGATCTGCTCTCGGAAATACGATTGATGAAATTTGAATTGTATTGGGAAAAGACGCATGAAAATGTGCTCAAACTATTGACTAATAATCAATTTGATCTATGTCTTTTCGACTATCGTCTTGGCGCAAAAACAGGATTGGATCTTTTGCAGGAGGTAGTGAAGGTCGGGTACAAGGGACCCATCATTATATTGACCGGGCAAGACGATTATGAAATTGATAAAGAGGTCATGAAGGCCGGTGCATCAGATTATCTGGTTAAAGGGCAGATATGTGCATCTTTGCTCGAGCGTTCTATTCGTCATGCTTTAGAGCGAAAACGCACGGAGGAGGCATTGGTGGCATCCAAAGATTATGCAGAAAATCTTATTAATAGTTCGATTGACATGATCATAGCCACCAACACAGATCTCCTGATTACTGAATTTAATCCAGCCGCACAAATGGTATTTGGGTATAACAAATATGATGTGCTTTACAAACCAATTCATTTTCTTTTTGCTCATCCCAACGAATGGCAAGATATTAGCGAAAAAATTGGACAGGAAAAGGTGTTTTCCGGAGAAGTAATGAAAAAAAAGAAAACTGGAGAAACCTTTCCCTCCTACCTATCTGCATCCGTTTTAAGGGATTTGAAGGGCGAGGCGGTAGGAATTATCGGTATATCACGAGACATTACTATGCAAAAGCGTCTTGAGGCACAACTGTTATATAATGCCTTTCATGACTCATTGACCGGCCTTCCTAACAGAAAGTTGTTTATGAATCATCTGGAGAAAGTGTTAGAATCTGCACGGACGAATAAAGACTTTTTATTTGCCGTGCTTTTTCTCGACATCGATCGTTTTAAGGTCATAAACGACAGCCTTGGGCATGCAACCGGAGACAAACTACTAATTTCGATTGCAGAAAGACTCAAGGAGTGCCTTCGTCATAATGATATTGTTGCACGTTTTGGCGGAGATGAGTTTGTTATTCTCCTTAACGATATAAAAGAGAGTTCGTGCGCAAAAGTCATTGCCGAAAAAATTTTAAAAAGACTGAAGGACCCTTTTTGCCTGAATGGGCACAGTGTATTTACCGGCACAAGCATAGGGATTGTTCTGAGTGAGGAATATTACGACCGGCCGGAGGATATTCTGAGAGATGCCGATACGGTAATGTATCGTGCAAAAATGAATGGCAGATCTAATTATGCGATGTTTGACAAAGAGATGCACGCCCATGCGGTAAAGGCGTTACAGATGGAGGCAGACCTCCAAAGGGCAATTGTAAACAACGAATTCAAAATGTATTATCAGCCCATCGTCTCTTTAGCGGATGGTAATATCATCGGCGTTGAGTCTCTCATTCGTTGGGAACACCCACAAGATGGTTTAGTTTTTCCCGCAGAATTCATACCCCTGGCTGAAGAAACGGGCATGATCGAGCCTATCGGCAGATGGGTAATAAAAGAAGCCCTCTCTCAAAACAAGGTCTGGCATGACGCGGGATATGCGAATACGTCTCTTTCCGTAAATGTTTCAGCACGGCAATTCCGGAGTCACGACTTACCGCAAATTATCCGAAAGATATTAGAAGAAACGGGCATGAATTCAAGGGTCTTAGATTTGGAGATCACGGAAAGTACTGTTATGGAAGACATGGATAGAAGCATAAAAACGTTGGAAGAACTGTGCGGCATGGGTATAAAAATCATTCTTGATGATTTTGGCACCGGCTTTTCCGCAATAAATAACCTGCGATTCTTGCCCGTGAGCGGAATAAAGATAGATTTGTCTTTAATGAAAGACGTTGCTAGCAGTCCAGGTGCTGCAACGATAGCCAAGGCGATTATCAATATGGCACATGGACTCAACAAGAAGGTAGTAGCTGAAGGTGTGGAAACGGAAGCGCAATTGGAATTTTTACGTTCCCATAATTGCGACATGGCGCAGGGCTATCTTTTCGGTATGCCCATGCCCGCAAATGAACTGATAAAGGTATTAGGGAAAAACACTATGCATTACGGGGTATTGAGTCATAAGAAATGCGGATCATCCAAGGCATCAGCCAGAAGAAAGGTTGTTAATTCATTTTCGTCATTATCTTCTACCACAGCACGATTATAGCCCTTAAACCCGTGTTGCTATTGGCGGTTTATTGGAGACCCATTCACGCATCAGTATCTCTTGTTTCACCAGATTGAAGATTTCTTGTAATTGTGTTTCATCGGGGACGTACTGAACCTTTATGCTTTTCATCATCTCAAAACCGCAGCCCTTTAATATGTCTTCCACATGGGTAACTGCCTGACCTCCCCAACCATACGAACCAAAGGCCAGCCCGATTCTGTTTTTTGGAGACAAACCTTTTAAGTAGGTCAGAAAACCCGCTACGGTTGGCAGCATATTGCTGTTTAAGGTAGGCGAGCCAACACAAATAAATCTGGTGGTCAATACGTCAGCAACAATATCCGAAATATGACTATGCCTGAGACTTGCCATTTTTACGGGAATCCCATGAGATTCAAATACTTCCTGTAAAATACCGGCAATTTTCTCCGTAGACTTCCACATGGTATCATAAATTATCAGGCATTTATTCTCAACCTGATTGGAAGCCCATTTTTTATATTCTTCTACAATGGTCTTTACATGCGAACGCCAGACAATCCCATGGCTTGGAGCAATCATGTCAATCTTTAATGGGGTAACGGCATCCATGGCCTTTTGTACCTGGCTCGAATAAGGCAAAACAATATTTGCGTAATATTTTTCAGCCTCATCAATAACGATACCAAGAGGATATTCATCGTCAAATCTTTCAGACGATGCAATATGTTGCCCAAAAGCATCGTTTGAAAAAAGAATTCCATCTTCAGTCAGATAGCTCATCATGTTGTCCGGCCAGTGTACCAGCGGAGTAAGAACAAATTTGATATTTTTCTTACCAAGAGAGATGGTTTCATCAGACTTGACAATTTTAAAATTCCAGTCATTCCTCTTGTAGTGAGCCAGCAATCCTTTCTGCCCAAGTGGCGAGGTAATAAGGGTGGCATTTTTTGCGGTTTTTGTAAGAAGCGGGAAACTACCTGAATGGTCCATCTCTACGTGGTTTGAAATAATGTAATGAATGTCTGCTGGATCGATGAGAGACGACAGCCTCTTTATCATTTTGTCATAGAGATAGGGCCTTACACCGTCAATTAAGGTAATTTTTTCATCAAGGATCAGATACGAATTATAGGTTGATCCCCGTTGAGTTGCATATCCATGGAAATTCCTTAATTCCCAGTCAACCTCTCCAACCCAATAAACGCCTTCTTTTAGTTTAATTGGATTCATACGTCTTCCTCCCTTAACATAAAAGCCACAAATGCCGCGTATAGTATCTTTACCCGCAGGCATTCCATAAGCGATCACCTATGAAGTTAAATATTAGCAAATCATGGTATGAATAGGAAACAAAATAAAGGTGAAAGCGCTCTATGCTTTCATTTGGACAATTTTTTTTCTGTGGATTTTGCTGTCTGCAAGACATCACCCTCTATCCATTGGTAAGTAATGCCTCTGCAATACGTATATCTTCAGGGGTGGTAATTTTAATATTGTCATCTGTGCCGGGGACAATCTCTACCCGGTAACCTGCCTTTTCTACCATTTCCGCATCATCCGTAAATTCCCTCTCTTCGGTTTTAAATTGACCGAAGACTTTTAGAATAAGTTCTCTGTTAAATCCCTGAGGGGTTTGTGCCATCCACAGATTATTCCTTGGGATAGTTTGCCGGATGCATAAATTACCTGATGCTTCTTTGACCGTGGCCTTCATGGGTGCAGCAAGGATTGCGGCGTGAGATTCTTTTGCCTTGCTTATCACGGTCTCGATATGCTCTTTTCTTACGAGTGGTCTTACAATGTCATGAATCAGTACGACTTCGGCGTCAGTTTCAGTCTGGCAGAGTCCGTTATACACGCTATCCTGCCGTCTTTTCCCGCCAGGAACAATTTTCTTAACTTTATGAGCAATCAGGGTATTTTGCCATTGATCGCGAAGAGACGGGATTTCAGTTTGGCCAACGACGAGGATGATTTCGCCAACTGTTTCGATTTGAGAAAAGCGTTCAATCGTATAAAGAAAGATGGGTTTACCCCGTATTTGCAGGAAGGGTTTTTTAACGGATCCGCCCATACGTAATCCAAGTCCTGCTCCGACTAATACAACGGATACGTTCATGTTACATCCGCGAGTAATTCATTAAAAAAAGCAAAGTGCTCGAAATTTCCATAACCTTTGGCTTATGCCCCGTGTGTTGAATCGTGCTAAACCCTTTCATAGGGATAAAAGAGCTTTTTGTATTCATCCTGGGCGAAACGGTCTGTCATTCCGGCAATATAGTCACACACTGCCTGATAAAGACCGGCTTCTTCTATCCATTTTTGATATTCAACGGGAAGTTGTTTGGGATTTTTAATAAATGCAATAAAGAGTTCTTCCAGAAATCGCTTTGCTTTATCAGCCATCCGGGCTACCCGGTAATGCTGATAAACATGTTTAAAAAGAAATTCCTGAAGTTTTTTTTTCTGCTCGGACAGGAGGGGGGAAAAAGACACAATCAGACCGGGATACGCTCTAACATCCCGGATCGTATCGATACCCTCTTGTTTAATCCTGAACATCGTGTGTTCAATGAGATCGGTGACTTCAAGATTAATGAGCGTCTTGATCGTTTGAGCAATAACGATATTGCGATCGCAAATTGCATATTTTTGTTTCACTTTTTTCTGTGTCTCCCGCCACAAATCAACCACCTGCAGATCATCGTCCGTGATAATACCCGCCTTCAGGCTATCATCCAGATCGTGGTTGTCGTAAGCAATGGAGTCTGCTTTATCCACGATTTGCGCCTCCAGCAGTGGCTGCTCGTTGACACGATACTCGGTTGCGACTGAGACATTATTGTAAGGAGACTTATGTTTGACTATGGATTCCTTGAGTTCCCATGACAAATTCAGCCCGGGGAAATCGGGATATTTACGCTCAAGGATATCAACAACTCGCAGTCCGTGGAGATTGTGCTCAAACCCCCCGTGCCCTTCCATGAGTTTTTTTAAAGCGTCCTCGCCTGAATGTCCAAAGGGTGTGTGTCCTAAATCATGGGCAAGGGAAATGGCTTCCGCAATATCCTCGTTCAGATTCAATACCCGCGCAATGCTTCGTGCGATCTGCGAAACTTCCATGGTATGGGTCAATCGGGTACGGTAATAATCCCCTTCATGATTCACAAATACCTGGGTCTTGTATTCAAGTCTCCGAAAGGCCGTGGAGTGAATGATGCGGTCCCGGTCTCTCTGATAAACACTGCGGTACGGATGCTCCTCTTCGGGATACTTTCTGCCGCGTGAATCTTTGCTTTTCATAGCGTAAGGGGCAAGCTCCCGGTCTTCTCTCAACTCTATTTCTTTACGAGTCAGCATGTTGATAGACTGCTACACGTGTTTTTTGAATTCCTGATAGAGATCTTCCAGGGATTGCGGAATCACCTTTATCTCTGAAATGACGGGCATAAAGTTCGTGTCACCATTCCAGCGCGGCACGACATGGAGATGGAAATGACCGACAAGCCCTGCACCGGCGGGTTTTCCTAAATTCACGCCAAGGTTAAAACCCTCCGGCTTCATCATGGTTGCCAGAAGTTCCTTCATGTCTCGCGTCAGTTTCATAATTTCCAGCATCTCGTGATCAGTAAGGTCTGAAATATCAGGCTTGTGTTTGTTGGGCGCAATCATGAGATGGCCGCTGTTATAAGGGTATTTGTTAAGGATACAAAAACACTCTTTCCTTCGAACCACGAGGAGATGTTTTTCATCCTGATTATCCAGAAAAGCGTTGCAGAGGAAACAGCCATTATCTTTCGGATGTTCCTGAATATAGGCAATACGCCAAGGTGCCCAGAGATTTTTCATCGACAATTACTCATTCGTATTTAAAAAAGAGAAAGTCTGCAAGGGGGAGTGTATTATGAACCACACCCGGTACATGAAGAAGCGGTGCAACTTCCGCAACCGCCGGAACCACTGCCGGAAGCGGCGTCTCCACCGCCTTTCACCGACATTCCAAACACAGAAAATATCTTTTGGACATTTTCACTCTGGCAGGACGGACAAAACAACTTTTTCCGTTCTGAAGCACTCCGAAAATATTCGTCAAATTTCGTATTGCACTGGCTGCATTGAAAATCATATATTGGCATGGCGAACACTCCGGCACCGATAAAACTTCATCGGTTTCCCAAACAAAACTGAGGAAAATGTAACGCACTGAAAGATAATACGGATTGTTAGCGGGGCATCGTCCATTTCCACGGTGCCTATTTTGTGGGTCATAATTGATGCTCCTGACAATCTGATTCTCCTTATTTCCCAGGAATTATCTCACGACGTTGTTGTCTTCTGAGCGTCATGGTAAATAATTTTTGGGATTCACCGGTTTATCTTTTACGTAAATTTTAAAAGTAATCCCTTGTGATTTATCAGCATTCGCTGAATCAACATCTGCAATCGGCTGTCCGCGCTCCACGTAACTGCCTTCTCCCACTGCCGGGCAGCCACAAGATTCATAGATAGTGCGTATTCCATCATCATGTTTAATCACAATAACTGACATGCCGTCTCCTGCATTAGAAATTGCCTCGACGGTGCCCTTCTTTGCGGCAACAACTTTTTGTCCTGCCTCAGGCAATATATGGATACCGGAATTTTTAGTTCCATTTCTCACTTCACCGAATGGTGACACGATGTGCCCTTTTACGGGCCATATAAAACCCCGGGACGACACACTGCCCGCAGTGTCGTTTATGGACACATAGCTTGAGCGGGAGGACAATGGAGATGATGTCTGCGATTTCCCGGAAACGGGGATAATAAGCTTCTGACCCACCTTCAGGTCTTTTGTATTCGTGGCATGGTTCGCCCCGCGAATTGCGTTTACGGATACCCCGTAATTTTTTGATATGCGCCATAGGGTATCCCCTTTCTTTACCACATAATATATCGCCTTCTCGCTTTGAATCGGCGGTTGATACGTTTTTCTGGATTGCTGGTCTTCAAGGGACTTCATTTCACTCTTCAAAGGCGCTGGTGTCTCTGTCTTCTTCGGTTGCACGGCACAACCACCTCCGGAGATCAAGAGGAAAATAACAGAGCTGGCTTTTATCATAAAATGTATTGGAAAATTCTTTTTCATACCACTCTGGGATGATGCTCCTCTGATAAACCTGATCAGTATTCTCCGCGATTGACTGCAATTTTATCAGCACCTATGAGCAAATTCAAGCGAGAATCGTTCAAGGCTTGCGCCAACATCTTTGCTCTCTGTTTTTCGGGAGATTGCTTTACTGTCTGGAAATATCCTGTTGGTTTTGTATTCTTTGCTGGTACTTCGTCAGTAAAGACAAGGGCTTTCATGACAATCAGTGAGTCTTCATAAAACGAAAAAGGCAACTCGCCGGAGTTGCCTTTTCGCATATCTTTTCACACCTTGCCAAATAGTTACATCTGGCTTACTGCATTAGTGTTTGTGATGGCATTCACACTTGCAATCTTTGCCCTCTTTTGCGGTGTGTCCGCATTTGTCGCACTTTGCTTCGCTTGCGATAACCGTGCCAACCAATGCTGAACTTGCTGCGCCAACACCAACTACCAATGCACCAACAACCAACAGACTATAACCAAACTTCTTCAACATTTCCTTCTCCTCCTTAAGATAGAGAAACTTGAGACAAGCCATTGAGAACACTCTCAAAATATTCGGTTTGCCTCTTCGTAATATAATATGTTACATACCCGACATAATTGCAATAAAATTATTACTCTCTCCTTGAAAATGATGTATGTTTTTGCATACACCCACAAACTATTTAACAGCGATGCCATTCACACATTAAGCTCAACAAAATCAACATGTTGCCCGTCGTAGACGTCTAATCCTTTTTCCCCTGACCTATGAGCAAATTCAAGTGAGAATCGTTCAAAGCTTGCGCCAACACCCTTGCTCTCTGTTTTTTGGGGGATTGCTTTGCTGCCCGGAAATCTCCTGTTGGTTTTGTATTTTTTGCCAGTACTTCGCAAATGAAGACAAGGGCTTTCATAGCAATCAGTGAGTCTTCATAAAACGAAAAAGGCAACTCGCCTGAGTTGCCTTTTCGCATATTTTTTTCACACCGTGCCAAATAGTTACATCTGGCTTACTGCATTAGTGTTTGTGATGGCATTCACACTTGCAATCTTTGCCCTCTGTTGCGGTGTGTCCGCATTTGTCGCACTTTGCTTCATTTGCGATAACCGTGCCAACCAATGCTGAACTTACTGCACCAACACCAACTACCAACGCACCAACAACCAACAGACTATAACCAAACTTCTTCAACATTTCCTTCTCCTCCTTAAGATAGAGAACCTGAGGCAAGCCATTGAGAACACTCTCAAGATATTCGGTTTGCCTCTTCGTAGTATAACATGTTCCATACCCGGTATAATTGCAACAAAATTATTAATCCATCGTTGAAAATGATAGATGTTTTGCATACGCTCACAAACGATTTAGCAACGATGCCATTCATACACTAAGTTCAATAAAATCGATATTTTGTCTGTCATAGACACCCAATCCTTTTTTTCCTGCGGTGGCGATATGTTTTGCTTTTTGAAATACTGATGGGTAGTTGTTTTCCTTGCGTTTTCTATCAATGATTTCAAGACCTATCCGGTCAATGGCTACGGGGTCCGTTCCCAAAAAAAGTCGTTCCTCATTCCAGATCGTCCATGTCTTCATACTGGCGGGGCCTCCATCAAAACAGGCCTGCAATGCATCAACGATGTGCAAACGTACTTTTTCTCTGAGCGCCGGATGCGCACAGACTTCTGCTGAAGCCGGATCGCAGAAGTAAGGTGACGGATGAAATCTGGGGGTATTATTAACGGCGCCGAATGCCAGATTTTTAAGACATAAAGTTACACCTGCAATTCCATGGTCCTTCATAACCGGCACGTTAATGATGGCGCTAACGTGTTGAGTGACGATTGTGCTAAAGAGTGACCGCGCCCCATCATCCTGACGCAGGGAGAAGTCGTCATCGAGCGATTCATAATAGGTCTTTTTGTCATATCCGGCAGTTGGTTCCGTGCCATAGCAGCGAACCCCACTATTCCCCTGATTTAAAGGGAAGCCTGCAGTAATCAGATGGTAGCTAAAACGGTCCCAGATAATGATATTATTCTCCTTAACCCCTGCTGCGATGAGGCTGCGGATGATAGCATTGACAACCTCAGGCCGTGTGGAAAGTTTTATACCGCCGATTGGATTTATCTTTATCCCAACAACATCTTCCGGTGTGAAAAATGTTTTCCATGCATCAGCAATGGTTCTTTTCCCGGTGAGAGCAAACATCCCTTCATTCATCATCCGTTGTACATTTTCTGCTTCAGGTTTTCCGGCGCTTATAATTCCGCTGCTTTTAACCCCAACTACGGTACTTTTTTTGCTGGCGGAAGACGGTATATCCGACCCAATCGCCCATTGCAAACCTTCAAACCCTCCAATGCCTGCCCCTAATCCGGCAATACCAAAAGCTGAATATTTTAAGAAATTTCTGCGGGAAAGGTCGTTGTTTTTTGTATCCATTACCGTTTCTCCTAAATAATGAACCCATCAGGATTGTACATTGATCTTAGCTTGAAAAATTTTCTGTCAAACGAGGTATTTTGCCATTCAATACTGTTGTGAACGCCTGGGGAGCCGATTGTATCTTTGTCTTGTATGCCGATCATTGAATTACGAGGAGGAGCAATTTTTATAATTGACAAATGGTTTTTCTCTGATATTGTCTTTGATATTTAGCATAAGAATATTTACCCAGCGAATGGATTGAAAAGTATCATTTGTTTATTGTATACTACGTTTGCTGGTTCTTAAAACAAAAAACTTTTCCAATTTGGCTGAGGTAGGATTATAACCAGCCCTCTTCCCGGCAGGTCAATTTCACCGTTCTGCAATCCTTTCCGTGATAATGCAGAGCAATGGGGAGATTCTGCGGCTGTGAGTGCGGATACAAAAGGACATTGAAGGACGCAGATCGTCAGGGGAAAGATCGACAAATCCATGGTCTAAGGCAGTTGCATTCGTGAAACCGGGTTCTCAGGAGCGTCAAACTTCAACAACAAGGAAACGTGAACTCCTGCCTCTTTATTGATAATATTCCTTTATGAAGGCGATAATATTTGATATGGACGGCGTACTTGTCGATTCTATGTCCTATCACGCAGAGGCATGGGATATTGTGCTGAAAACAGCGGGAATCAGCATTGACAAGAAAATTATCTATGAGCTTGAAGGCGCAAATTGCCGACAGGTAATTGATATCATCCTGCGGCAACATAACCAAATACCAACGGAAACAGAGATACGAGACCTTGGTCGCAAGAAAATGGAAGTTTTTGAACGGATAGAACGTGTGAGACCTTTTGACGGTATGCCAGAGCTCCTTGAAACGCTTAAACTAAAATATCAACTTGCCGTTGTCTCCGGTTCTAACAAAAAGACCGTACAGACAACGCTGAATACCTTTTTCCCCGACACTTTTAAGGTTATTGTTGATGGAGAAGAAACCAGGATAGGCAAACCGTCGCCAGAGCCGTATTTGCGGGCTATAGAAAAACTTGGTATTCCAAAGAACCACTGCCTCGTCATCGAGAACGCCCCCCTCGGGATACGATCAGCGAAAGGCGCCGGCTTGCGATGTATAGCCATTACTACCTATCTCAGCAGAGAATTCCTGAAAGAAGCCGATTTCATTGTTGATGACCACCGCGAATTAAGAAAGTATCTTGAAAGAGAAGCAGAACGGGAAAATGACAAAGGATACAACCACGTAAATACGCCATAGATGGAGGTTATAAGATCAAAAGATTTTCCATCTTTTTGTTTTTTTCTTTGGTGTTAACCCCCTCCCATATGCTTCTTGCATTCACCCACCGTATGTGCTAAACTTTTTTGCATAAATTTCTTTTTTACGACTTTTCTGCGAAAACAGGCATCCTTTCCACCCGCTGCCGATGAAATGGGTCATCCTGAACTCCTTGAAACAGAATTGGAACCGGAGGATTGTGTGATAAAAGTGCCCGTTTTTTCCTCGCTCTATTACCTGTACAGAGGATTGAAACGATGTTTATAAAGGACACGAGTTTTGATTCCAAAAGGATAGACGATCACTATATCATCGAGGCATATATCCCCGAAGAATATAATCTGGAAATTTCTGGTGAAGGCCTTCAACTGGCAAGCCGAAACGAATTACGACATCCTGTTGGGGTTGTTGCAGCCAGATCATTGCGGTATTTCAGCATCAATGGAGAAGATTTTAATATCTTTCGTATACGAGACATGGTTGTCTGGCGGCTCAGGCACATCTATAACAGCTTCAGCTGGTGGAATGCCTACGTGGTAAACGCAGAGGGGGAACGGAAATATTTGCCCATGCTATATATCGGGGAAAAATTTGGTACCGTAACAGGGAATGTGGATGAAGCTGATATTGTGCCAAGCGCATTTGAAAACGACCGGTGTATTGTCAATGAAGGATGTGAGGGTGGGGCGATTTTTGCCGTTGGTTACAGTGAAAGGGGCGGATTGTTTAACGCCCCCGATATGTATGGGGCCAAGACGATTGTCGGGAACAAGTATAAAGGTGCTGGTGTCAGTGTAATCCATGGCATTACCAAGAATCTCAGACTTATGGCAGAACACACGCTGAGGGCCAAAGGCAGTGAGATTACTCCCGGGAACATTCATGATGAAATCAAAGAGATGAAAATTGTTATTCTGGACAGACCAAGGCATGTAAAACTCATTAAGACAATAAAAGAACTTGGCGCCCAATTGATTCTTGTGAAGGATGACGATCTGACGCCCACCTTTGCGACAGCAAGAAAGGAGATAGATCTGATCACGGGTGTGGGCGGAATTCCTGAAGCCATCCTGAGTGCAATTATTATTGAAAAATTGGGTGGAGAGATGAGCTTAAGGATATTGCCGGCTGACGTGGCACAGGACGAAAAATTATCAGGAAAACTGAGTAACTGGGACCTCTTCAGGAAGAACGAAATAGATATTTTAAAGAATTTTAAAATTGTAAAACCCGGCACAGAGAAAACGGGCGAAAAAGCCTGGGATACCGTGTGGATCTCGAAGGATTTAGCCAGCGGCATGGATATGGTGTTTACGGCCTGTGTCATTAAAAGAACTCCGTGGATAAGATTCCCCGATGGGAAAGACGTCCCGGGAGTAAAGCTGGATCCTGAAACTGGGAAAGTAACCGTCCATGTTGTTCGTATTGCCAATGAAACTTTTGAAATTATCCCCATCATTTATACAACAGCGATTAGTGAATGTATTAAGCGCTACTCTGCTATGGAGGTAGTCCACGAAGGAATTGATGGTGACTTACTTATTCAATTGGGAGAGTCGTATGCAGAGTTTGGCATGTTTCAAAAAGCAAAGGAATGCATCCAAAAGGCAAGGATATTGAAAAACTCCCCTGAGCATTTTGTTCAGAAATGTGATTCCCTGTACGAGTATATTGAAGGGTTAGATGATCTTACAAGCAAACCTATTCAAACCCCGGAAGCTTTGATAGAACATTTCAAAAAGGTATGTCGTTTGGGACGAAGAGATGATATATGGTTGAAATCCAAGATCATGATTAAGAGATTTTTTGAGTACCTCGGGGACAAAAATTATCATGACCGTCATTACGAGGCGGCTCTTGCCTGTTACCGGGAGGCGTTGCAATACAGCCCCCAGCTGAATCTCTACCGCAAGGTCAATTCTATTCAAATGAAGGATATCCTGGAAAAATATTTTCATCTGACCGACAAAATATACAAAGAATATCATTACAAGGAATCAAGGGATCTGGAAAAATACAAACTCGAAATTGCGTTGAAGGTCTTTTATCAAAGCGAGGGGCAGGTAAAATCATCGTGCAGGGAACCATGGCTAATCTTCTTTCGGAGAACGGTATTGCATGGGAAAAGGCCTTCGTACAAACTGGTCATTCTCATCAGGTTATTGAGATTATACAAGAAGTTAAATAGAGCCCGTGAAGACGAGATTTCTCTCTTCCTGAAAAGGGAATTTAAGATGACCGAGGATGAAATAGCGTGCATCCTTCGTTACAAGAACGAGCAGAAACGATTTCATTCTGTGGGTGAACTGTATCGTGTGTCGGGATTGAGTTTGGAAGGCTTGTCGAAATTACTTCTCCCGCAGGTGACCATTGAGAGCCAAAATGAACTGGAAGATGCCGATATTCCCCTGAGCATCAGTCTTGTTGAGGTAATGGAAAAGCGGTATAAGAACATGCTGGATGAACTGAAAGAGGGATACCGGAAGGAGGCGCAGGAACATTCGTATGCGATGGCAGAGGCGTATCACTACGTAGGTCTGGCGCTCTACGATATTGGCGATGACGAGGGGGTAAAAATATATTATGAAAAGGCGCTGGTAAAATTTCAGGAGATTATAGAGAAGTTTGAGGGAATAACACCAGTTCACGCCCAGTATCGTATCGGCAATCTTTTCGAGGAATTAGCCTTGCTCTACGAGAAAGAGCAGGAAGAATATAACAAAAAGGCGATAGATGCCTACACGCGTATTATCGATGAGCAGCAATCGGCAAGATTATTTGGCGCTATACGCGAGTTGGTTTCAGTCAAAATAGACCAAGCCAGGGAAAGGGTGGAATACCTGAAAAGAGAATGGTTTTAGGTATACTCAAAAGGTTCACAATCAGTGAATATTTAGATTGATAAACAGGGTGGCATGGACAAACTCTGTTTGTCCGTGTTGAACTTGCACGACGTTGTTTATGAAATATCCATTTTAAAATTTGGATAGACAAACCAAGTCTGATCATTGCAAGCACAAGGTATTGAGCAGTATTACAAAAACACGGACAAGCACAGCTTGTCCGTGCCACCCCTTTAGATTATGGTAAGTCTGTATTAAGTTTATAAATCACAAATTGTGCGCCTCTTGAGTATAACAGCGGGTGTTTGCCCCTCCATCGTTTGTAACGGTTGCATTATTTGCTTGGCATAAAAACTTCGTAAGTTTAGAAAGACCGGAAAATACATATTCCGATAAGAGCAACCCGGGATGATCCGGGGAGGCGCAAAGTAACAGTGTCTTTTGTGATGGCGTGAGGATAAACGACGTTTCCTTATTCAAGAGAGTTAGCTCCTTGGGAAAAAGTGTATACTACTCAATAATTCAATTTGGTAACGATGTAAAAAATCCACACAAAGGCCAAATCTAAGGTGCGCTCCTGTTCAAACACGCCATGAGAATATTATTCAGTGTCTCAATCGTTTGTATTGTCTTGACCGTGCCTTTCTTTTCAGAAAGACATTCTTTTTCTTGTTCCACAAAGACTTCGGCCTTTGTCAATAAGTGATATTGCCTTTTGTTAAATACCACCGGCTTCATGGGATGATAGACGGTATCAAATTCCTGCACCAGCCTCTTGTGTAAATCGTCAAAACCGTCCTTGTTCAGCGCTGACAGGGAACAGCACGGTTGCTGAAGGACGGATTCAATCCTGGTTTTGTCCAAGGTTGCCGGCAGGTCGCATTTATTTATGACGGGTAGTATTGCGCGTGCATGTGCCTTTTGTGGTACATCGCCAGAAGTTTTCGACATAAGCCACGCATGTAAGGCGACCAGGATTCCCCCATCTTCCTTGTCAAACGGCCTGGAGTTATCAAATACGGCGATAACCTTGTCGGCACGCCGGAGTTGTTCCTGCGTTATCTCAATGCTCATGGCCTCCAGCTTGTCATCGGCTTCGCGTATGCCAGCCGTATCCACCAGCTCAAAGGGGATACCCTCAACTGAAATAACCTCACTCACATAATCCCGCGTTGTTCCGGGTTCATGATGCACCAGCATCCGCTCTTCACCCAGGATAGCGTTGATGAGGGTCGATTTTCCCACATTGGGCTTTCCCAGGATTACTAAGACTTGCGGGGTGGTCAACGCCATGCCGAAAGATGCCGTCTCCAACAAACCCCGAATAAGGTTTGTCAGGGCAGTAACGCATACGCTGCTTTTCCGGGGCAGGACGTTCATTTCTTCTCCTGTTCCCTTACCGTCGTTAGGGGAAGGGGTGGGAGACTGATGGTGCGCCGCGCCCGCAGTTCCGCTCATTTTTAGTTCTTCCAATACTTCCAATCCCTGTTTCAGCGTCCCCGATAATGCCCCGGCATATTGATCCAGCAACACCTTGGCGCTCAGTCTTGTCCGTGCCTGCACAAGTTCCTGAAGCGCCTCTTTTTGGACAACATCTATTCTGTCGTGCTCAAAGGACCGTGCTAGTAATGAATTCCACGGGGCGCCCTCTGCACCCGCAGCCTGCACGCATTCATACATACGCATCAGGACGCGGATCCCGCCGTGGCAGTTTATTTCCGCCACATCTTCTCCGGTAAAACTGTCTTCCCGTCTTATAATATGCACAATAACTTCATCAATCTTCTGTTCGCGATCCTTAATATACCCATAATAGAGCTTGTGACTCCTGGCCTCCGTCAGATCGGCAATCCCCTTTCCCTGAAACACCTTGTTGATGATCCTCAGGGCATGCCGTCCTGATACGACAATCTTGCCAATGCCGCCCTCGCCTAGCGGGGTTGCCAGAGAAACCATCGTCTGCTGTTCTTGAAAGGCATTTGATGTATGTTCGTTTATCATTTCTTAACAATGATAGCAACTAACATTAGTGTTTACAATGGGAGAATGGCCTGGTTTCACCTCTTTCCTGGCGCAGCGAAGCTGTAGCTAAGTCTCCTTTAAATGAGGGGGTTTAGGGGTGTGTTTGAAAGCTTACCTCAAAAAGAAGTTTTTATGGAATACGACAACGCCGCAATACCACGACAAGACCGACAACAAAATTTTCAGATGCAATTTCAGCAGATGATTTATATAATGAAGTATGATGCAAATTAACATAAATTTTTCAAACATAGTGAGAGAGGGGGGAATGATATGACGCAGGGAAAGAGTACCTGTGGAGTTGATGCAATACGTAAAGGTCTTCATATTATCATATGCCACGTTGCTGCCTTTTGCGTTTTTTATCTCCTACAACCTAGTGCTTTTTCAGATCCTAAGGGCGATTCGTATCATCTGCCGTTGCCGTCAGGCGTTTTAGAACCAATCATTCCTGAAGACAATCCTTTGACAATGGAGAAAATAGCGCTGGGTAAAGAACTCTTTTTTGACAAACGCCTTTCCGCTGATGATACCGTCAGTTGTGCCACCTGCCATGACCCGGAAAAGGGATTTGCCGACGGTAAGGCAATTGCCGTTGGAATAAAAGAGCGAAAGGGGACGAGAAATAGTCCTACAGTGCTTAATGCAGCCTTTTTCGATACGCAATTCTGGGATGGAAGGGCAATGACCCTGGAAGAACAGGCAAAACAACCCATCATTAATCCGAAGGAGATGGGGATGTCTTCCCACGATGCCCTTGTAGAAAAAATCTCAGGCATTCCTGAGTATAAAACCGCCTTTCAGGCTGTTTTTGGAACAGAGAAGATCACGATAGATCTGATTGTTATGGCCATTGCATCTTTTGAACGGACCCTTATTACCTTTAATACACCGTTTGACCGATTTATCGCCGGCAAAGGTGACGCTATAAGCGCATCTGCGCAACGAGGATGGAAATTATTTCAGGGAAAGGCGCGGTGTGTCACCTGTCATGAATTTAATGTGTCATATCCCTTTTTTACGAATAACAAGTTTCACAATGTTGGTGTTGCTATGAAGGGAAAGGATTTTGAATCCCTGGCCAGAAAGGCAGCCGGCTCAGGCGCAGACCCTTCGGCGCTTGCACAGGAAGAGGCATCTTCTGAACTCGGACACTATCTGGTAACGAAGGAACCGAAAGATATTGGGGCATTCAAGACCTCAGGGCTGCGAAACATTGCCCTTACTGCCCCGTATATGCACGACGGGAGCGAGCTAACCCTGGAAAGCGTTGTCGAATTTTATGATAAGGGTGGCATCCCAAATCCGAATCTGGACGGTGGAATAAGACCGCTCAATTTAACGGAGGATGAAAAAAAGGATTTGGTTGAGTTTATGAAATCACTCACCAGTGATGATCTTCCGGAATCAGGCATTACGGTGAAATAAGTTTCGTACAGATGGGTTTTTCTTTGGGCGTTGGTTTTTTGGAAGCACTATACGGAGACAATGAATTATGAGCACAAAAAACAAGGGGAAAAATGACCGGGTGAAACACACGAACTTCGGGGGTGTGAGTCGCAGGGAATTTTTAAAAACCACGATGAAGGCCGGGGTGGTTCTTGCAGGTTCTGATGCTATCCTGAACTCATCTGAGAATCTGGTGCAACTGGTTGCCATGAAAAAGGGGACAGAAGAATTTATGTTTGCCTATATATCCGACTCTCATCTCCTTGCGCGGGGGAAGGAACATCGGTTTGCCAGGGCGCTGATAAAGGCAGTTAAGGACGTGAATGCCATGTCCCCGCAGCCGGATTTTGTGCTCTACGGAGGAGATCTGGCGCAGTTAGGGCTGCGGGAGGAGTTGTCGCTCGGGAGAGAGCTTATCGCCCCCTTAAAACCCAAATGCTATATGATGGTTGGCGAGCATGACTGGTACTATGATATGGGAGAGGCCTGGAGAGAATTCTTTGGTCAGCCAACGTATTCCTTTGACCATAAGGGAGTTCATTTCATTGTGCTGAACAGTGTGATTGTCGAGGATTACTGGTCAGCAACGGGCATGTCGCCTATGGAACGGATGTTATTTATGGCCCAGCTGGATAATCCGAAGGGGAGGCCTTTTACCGTTGGCGAAGAGCAGCGGAAATGGCTGAAAGACGATCTTTCCCGGGTGAGCAAGGCGACGCCCGTCGTCGTTTTTTCCCACTCGCCTTTATACAAGTATTATAAACCATGGAATTTCTGGACCGACGATGCAGAAAAGGTGCAGCAACTATTAATGCCGTTCAAGTCGGTAACGGTTATCCACGGCCATACCCACCAGGTGCTTACCAATAAAATAAAGAATATGGCGTTTCACGGCATGTTGTCCACGGCATGGCCATGGCCTTATGCGCCCGAGGGGATTCCGGCGCTCACTATTCAAATGGACAGGGCAGACCCGTTTAACCAGTTCGATGGCACCGGATGGGGGACGGCAGAGATAATTTCCCAGGGAAATGTGAACAAAACTTACCATCTCTGGGACAGGAACCCGATGGTTATTTCCTATGAAAAACTCTCTACCAGCAGAGAACCGGTATCCGGTCCTTCTTATTAGTTTATTGTAAGGTAGAGGAATTTCAAACTTTCCGCTCCTGCCTTACACACCCCCAACCCCCTCTCAAGAGGGGAAGAAAGAAGTCCCCTCCTGGGAGGGGATTCAGGGGTGGGTTTAAATGTTGAGGAATCTCAAAGTTGTAGTTGTAGAGCGATGAGGCTCGTCGCTCTACATTGAGAAGGGCGCCAAAGACCTAATAAAAAAACAACAGTTATAAAGGGAGGCAACAATGAAGACGGTATATAAGATTTTTCTCGGTTTTTACCTGTGTCTGGTAATCTTTACGTATGCTGCAAAAGCTGAAGATGTTTCTGCGGGTAATACTTCGGATGGTGTCCAACAGGCGGGAGAAAAGGCCGTGCAGGTTGTTACTGCCTGTGACGGCAGAAAAAAGGTAATTGTGGAAGGATGTAGCGAAGGCGAAACTATGCCGGCACAGAAGGCAAGAAAAGTGGCGGAACTCCTGATGACACTCATGGAGTTCTGTGAGGATGAAATTACCGCGAAGTTGCCGAAAACCGGGATGTCTATCCAGCTTTCCGTCAACGGCATGCCGTATATCACCGTCGGGGATACGGAAGAAATACCGCTTGTCTTAGTGCACGGAGGAAGACCGCATACGGAAAGGGAGAAGAGGATATGGGCAGCGGAAAAAGACCGGATGATTGCCGAAGGATATGCACTGTTCCATAATCCGAGCCTTGGGAAAAACGGCATTTCCTGCGACATGTGCCATCCGGACGCCTCAAATACCCACCCCGAGACATATCCCAAATATCAGACGCAAATGAACAAGGCCGTCCTCCTGAGAGACATGATAAACTGGTGCATTGAAAATCCCATGGAAGGAGCCAAGCTTGCGGAGGATGATCCGAAAATGAAGGCGGTAGAGGCATACATCCTTTCTGCCCGTGCCGGAAAGCAACTTGAGCCGGGTAAGCACTAACGCGAGGTAAATATTTAAAAAAATACAGGCGGATACTCACGAAACAGTCTTGTTCCGGGTTGACCTGGGAGGAGAATAATGCGGAATGAAATACGAAAATTTTAATGACGCCGAGGCACTGAAGATTGCAATGACCATCGAGGAAGAGGGTCTCGAATTTTATTCAATCCTCATGAAAAGCACAAAAGACGACAAGGCAAAGGATATCTTTTCGGAACTCGCCTTGGCCGAAAAGAAACATCTTGCCCTTTTTCAAAAGGCATATTCTGAAATACCTGCTCCGGTAAATCCGGTGCAAGGGTGTGAAGATTATACCGTGAACCTGTATTTGAAAGATTTGGTAGACACGGGCATATTTACGAAAAAAGGGGAAGCCAGGAGGCTTGCAACGGAAATAAAGTCCGATATCGATGCACTAAAAATCGGCATTCAGGCGGAGAAGGACTCTATTCTCTATTATAATGAGGCTGCAAAAAACACAAGGCACGAAGGAGGAAAAAAGGCATTTGAACAACTGACTAATGAAGAGAAAAAACATTTACAAAGACTGACAGAATTGCTGAAGGTATTAAAGAAGATACCGTAATAATCGTTTCCTGTTATTTGCAGTGGTTTTTATCGCAGGTGAATCCCGTTGTGTTTTTTAATTTAATCCTTGAGGCTGGCTCACGAAGCAGGAAAGAGAGGATTTCGCGGCTTTTCTGTAAACAGGAGAATGATAAAAATAAGGAGGTGTCTATGCTTGACAGACGTGAATTTTTAACGATAACAGGCGCAGGAGGGGCTGCCCTGTTATTCGGTATTCCAAACCCCATACTTGCATCAACAGAAAAGGAGGAGAAAACTATGCCGTACACAGCAAAGGATTATGCAAAGCTTATTGGTATGGAGGGGTTCAGCGAGACGCTTTTGAAAAACCACTTCACCCTCTATCAGGGATATGTGACAAACACGAACAAGGCGCTCGATATCCTCGGCCAGATGCTGAAGGATGGAAAGACAGCAACGCCGGAGTTTGCAGAATTAAAGAGGAGGCTGGGCTGGGAGTTCAATGGAATGCGGCTCCATGAATATTATTTTGAAAATCTTGGGAAAAAAGGCGGTATCAATAAAGAGGGCGCCCTTGCCAAGAAAATAACCGAGGAATTCGGGAGTTACGAGATGTGGGAAAAGGACTTCAAGGCAGTGGGAGCCATGCGGGGGATTGGATGGGCTGTCCTTTATCAGGACAACGCCAATGGGAGGCTTATCAACTTCTGGATCAACGAGCATGACGTAGCGCATCCTGCGGGGTGTAATCCGCTCCTGATCATGGACGTATTTGAGCACGCATTTATGATCGATTATGGCCTCAAGAGGGCAGATTACATCGAGGCATTCTTCAAGAATATCGATTGGTCAGCCGCAGAGGCAAGGATGAAATAGCATTAATTAGGCTTTTGGCGCTTTACCCCCCCTTGTTTCCCCCCGTTTACGGGGGGGGATTATGGGGGTGTTTGAAATTCCTAACATCAAACTAACCCTGTCAGGGTTGGCTCACGGATTTCGTAATGGTGATTTTGTCTTTTTCGGTATATTCGGGTGGTGAAGGATATGAGGATGTTTTCACAGGAAAGGAGGCAAATAAAAAAATAACGCGCTTTACTGGATAATGTAGTCTGAACGTATTGTCAGGAAAGGAGTAGAAAATGAGGAAAATAGGGATGTTCATAGGCGTGATTTCTGTTTTTGGCATTCTCCACCTTACCCAGGCATTTGCCCAACAGGGGATGCAGTGGCGAGGGGGTGGCGGATGGGGAGCGGGCGCCCCGTACAGCAGGATGTATGACCTGAAGACCGTTGAGACCATCAGCGGGGAAGTCGTCAGCGTGGACGTTATTACTCCGGTAAAGGGGATGTGCTACGGGGTGCATCTGATGGTAAAGACGGAAAAGGAAACCATTTCCGTTCATTTAGGCCCGGGCTGGTATATCGAAAACCAGGATACCAAAATCGAGCCGAAGGACAAGGTTGAAGTAACAGGTTCACGGATCACCCTTGACGGCAAACCAGCGATTATTGCAACGGAAGTGAAGAAAGGCGAAGAGATCCTGAAGCTCCGGGATGAAAAAGGGGTTCCTCTTTGGAGTGGTTGGAGAAAACGTTCATGATCCCTGAAGCGGCTTCTTATCGGTAGAGCGACGAGTCTCGTCGCTCAGCCACCACAGCTTTGAAAGTCCGTAGGGACACGGTGCCCCGTGTCCTTGCGGACTTTCAGGAATAAGGATTGAATGACGATGGATAAATCAAAGGTCAATCTGGTAATCGATGCCCTGCTATTTCTCTGTGTTATGGCAATGACCGGGATCGGAATACTCATGAAGTTTGTCTTACTGCCCGGCAAGGATACCTGGGCTGTCTATGGCAGAAAAGTGGAGTTGTTCTTGTTTGGCATGGACCGCCACCAATGGGGAACGATTCATATGATCATTGCCTTTGTCTTTCTGGGATTGGCGGCGCTTCATGTCGTCCTCCACTGGAAGATGATTGTGTCGTTTTATCCCCGATTAATTGGAAATAAGACTGCGAGACGAATCATTGCCGTGATGCTTGTCATTGTGGCTCTGTTTTTTGTGACCTTTCCCTTGGTTGTAAAACCTGAAGTGCAGGAACCGGAGCATAAAGGACGAAACTACCGGTAAATTCCCCCTTCCTTCTTGAAGGATATTCCTCAAAACCTCTTTAACAATGGGGAAGTCAGGGGGTTATCCGGTATGCTATGAGAAAATCGCGATTCATTGAATTTTTGATACGGCATAACGAGCTTGATCAGTCTGGATTTGAGGAATGGGTCTTTTATCCCGGCATGCTATTTCATAGCCAGGATAAATGGTGGGAAGACGGAGGGGTGCGCCAGAGACCCCACGAAGGAGTAGATTTCTGTTTTTACCGTGACGCGGCGGGACAATTTCACAACCTGGACAAGAAAACAAAAATTCCCGTGATGTACGATGGAGAAATCGTGAGTATTCAGGATGATTTTCTGGGGAAATCTCTCTTTCTGCGTCACGACATCTCTGATAATTACGGGAACAGGCTTTATACCATGTATGGCCATACGAGTCCCTATCGTGGTGCTGAAGTTGGAAGGATTTTCCGGGAAGGAGAAACAATTGCTGCAATTGCAGATGCCGAAAGGAAAAACACACAGATTGCTTCTCATTTGCATATCTCCGTGGCATGGCTGCAGAAGTCTTTCCCTCACGAAAGGCTTGACTGGAAAACGATAAATGATGACCGTGTTGTGACACTTTGTGATCCCCTGGAGTTTATCGAGAGGAAATATAAAGTACGGCGTGACGTTCTCTGGAAGAAATCCGGCGGATAGCGCAGGGGAGAAGCATTTGGCAGGAGAAGAGAAATGTATTTTTTTGTACGGGTAAGGACTTCACTCTTACCCGGCCGTTAATATTACAATACAAACCATTGGAGGATGCTCATGAAAAAATCTTTGGGCCAAAAAACGATCGTATATCCAACCCCCGTCCTTATTGTGGGAACCTATGACAAGGCGGGAAAACCCAATGCGATGAATGTTGCCTGGGGAGGGCTTTGTTGTTCCAGTCCGCCATCTATTGCGATATCCATCAGGAAGGCTACCTATACCTATGGAAATCTGGTGGAACGAAAGGCCTTTACGGTAAATATCCCGTCGGAATCTTACGCGAAGGAGGCCGATTATTTCGGCATCGCATCGGGCGGAAAGGAAGACAAGTTTTCCGCAACGGGACTTACTCCGGAAAGGAGTAGCCTTGTAGATGCGCCGTATATCAAAGAATTTCCGCTCGTTCTGGAATGCAAGCTTACGCATACGATTGAGATCGGATTACACACCCAGTTTATTGGTGAGATCATGGATGTCAAGGTCGAGGAGTCTGCGCTGGGGGAAAGTGGTATCATTGATATGGAAAAGCTTCACCCGATTTTATATGCCCCGGAGATCCGCGCCTATTATGGAGTGGGAAAACCTCTTGGCAAGGCATTTTCCATAGGAAAGCAGGTAAAGGTTTCGTGATATGAACATTAAGGTTGTTTCCTAGTTTTCCGCATGTCTTGGAAGGGTACCATAAAACATACAATAATCAAGTTTTACCCCGCTATCTTTCTACCTTTTTTTACCTTTTTCTGCCTCGGGATCAAGGCTTCTAAGCCTTTTTTCTCTCATTTTTACCCACTCAATAAGGAGAAGACACAAAAAACAAGGACATTTCTTTGCGCTTGTTTTTAAAAGCACGGGGGGAGAATATGTTTGACTTGAATTGGAAAAGGCTTATACTTTTTAAATGAGACTCAATTTCTTTTGTTTGAGCTCATAGGTGAATTGTTCTGTACTATTACTTCATGAGTGAGATGAAATAAATGTCAAAAGTGGGCAATAATACTTATAAAATTGCTTTGGTAGGAAATCCAAATGTCGGGAAAAGTGTTATATTTGGTTTGTTAACCGGAAAATACGTAACGGTATCGAACTATCCTGGGACAACGGTAGAGGTTACCCGTGGAGTTTGCAATGGCCTGGATGGAGGGATTGAAGTCGTAGATACGCCGGGGGCAAACAGTCTTATTCCTCTTTCTGAGGATGAGTGTGTTGCAAGGGATATGCTGCTGGAAGAGGATAACAAACACGTTGTTCAGGTAGTGGATGCAAAGAATCTTCGGCGTGGCCTTTTGATTACTACCCAGCTTGCAGAGATGGGGCTGCCTGTTGTGATCACATTGAATATGTGGGATGAACTTTTAGACAGAGGAATGAATGTTGATGTAAATGTATTGCAGGAAAAATTGAGTGTCCCTGTTATAAAAACCATTGCCACTCATCGGGTAGGGGTAAGTGCGTTATTCAGCTCTATACCAAATGCAAAAGTTCCTAATCTTCGTATTCATTACGGTGATCTGATCGAAGCAAGTATTTTAAAGATAGAGAAAATATTGCAGGGGAAAACAACAGTATATGGACGGGCATTGGCCATCATGCTTTTATCGGGCGATGAAGCCCTTGAAGAAAAATTACGACATAAACTCGCAGACGGCTCGCTTGCAGAAATTCAACGCATACGAGATGAAACCCAAGGCCATTTAAGCAGTCCGTTGAGTTACGTGATCAACATCAAACGGGCGAATTTTGTAGATTCATTGGTTGGCAAAGTAACGCTTACCTTCAAGAAAGAAAAAGAAACGCATCCGGTTTTACGGAAAACATTTTTTTATTTTCTTGTGCCATTGGCCTCTTTTTTCATGGGATATAAGCTTTCGGCATTAGTGATGTACCTCATTGTATCCCAATTTTCTTCCGGTAGTATTTTGCCTCTTATTGTTTCTCTTACCATTGGCGGTATATCAGCTCTATCGTTCTCACGGTACCTTTATTTGAGAGAATACCGGGCAAAGAGTACCATTGCTGAGGTATTGGGGCGTATAACCATGCATCCAGTGGCGGCCTTTCCCCTTTTGCTTATTATTTTGTGGATTATTTATAAGTTGGTGGGAGAATTTGGGGCGGGGACTTGTGTGGATTTCTTTGAAGAAAAAGTCTTTGGACGATCCTTAATACCTTCAGGTGGCTTTGATTTAAGCATTTATATTCCGTTTATTCAGAAGACCTATGTTATCACCCATGTGAATTTCCAGGGGTTCAATTATTATTTTGGTTTGCTTGCGCAAAAAATGATGAATAAAGATAATATAGTTTTTGAGTTGTTTTTGAACGAGCAGTCCGGGCTGGTGCAAGTGGGGCTTACCTATGCAATTGCGATCGTTTTTCCGATTGTGGGTTTTTTCTTTCTGGCATTTGGCATTATGGAGGATAGTGGGTATCTTCCGCGTCTTGCTGTTATGGTGGACAAGGTCTTCAAGCGCATTGGTCTGAATGGAAAGGCTGTCCTTCCGATGGTGCTGGGTTTGGGTTGTGATACCATGGCGACCTTGACAACCCGCATCCTGAATACAAGAAAAGAGAGGATTATTGCTACCTTACTGTTGGCATTGGCTATCCCGTGCTCTGCGCAATTGGGTGTTATTTCAAGCGTACTGGGTAGGGTTTCGGGAATCTATTTTGCCCTATACGTTTTTGTTATTTGTACCCAGCTTCTTTTTGTTGGCTATTTATCGTCCAAGGTGTTGCCAGGGGCTCCTTCGGATTTTTTGATGGAGATACCGCCGTTTCGTATGCCGAAGCTGTCGAATATTTTCATCAAGACCGTATATAGAATCCATTGGTTTTTAAAAGAGGCAGTGCCATTATTTATGCTGGGCACTCTTGCATTATTTGTGGCAACAAAGCTAGGGGTGCTCTCTTTTGTCGAGAGGATGGGTGCGCCAATCACCCGTAATTTTTTAGGATTACCGGCAGAAACCACCCATGGGTTTATTTTGGGATTCTTGAGAAGGGATTATGGCGCCGTAAGTATCTTTAAGACCTTAGAAGAAAAAGGAGGAAGTGCGGGGATCGATCCCAAACAGTTGTTGGTCTCGCTTGTCGTGATTACCTTGTTTATACCGTGTTTTGCCAATTTTCTTGTGATGATCAAAGAGCAAGGGACAAAAAATGCATTCCTCATGTTTGCTTTTATATTTCCCTATTCGATCCTTATTGGCGGTATTTTAAGGGTCATTTTACCGTGATGTTCATGAATGCAGATGCGAGGGAAAATTATATCCATTTCTTATGACGTTGCAGAAGTGTGTATTATCAGAGAAAAAACGGCATGTGAAAATTGCGCTGCCTGTTCGAAAAAGATAGGTGTCCATGATATGATAAAAGTGGCTGCAATACAGGGGCTTCGGGTTGGACAGGAGGTTTTATTGCGTGAAACCAAGAATTGGTTTACAAAAAATAAAATCGTGTTTGCGCTGCTTGCCTTCGTGTTTGGAATGATAGTAACCGAGGCAATGTCGACGATCGTATCATTCGGCATTTATCGCACAGAGATTGATTTGCTTGTTGGTGGCTTGATGACAATAATAATGGTGATGGTATTGTGGATCAAGCGTCCACGATATTTTTTTACGATAGAGTTGACAGAAAGGGGAAAGGATTCGCTATGACCGAGCCTTGTCAAGAGGAAATTCTGGAGTTAATATGGACCATAGATGAAGAGATCGGAAAGGTCGAAAGAGATTCATTAATAAAAAAGATAAACCTTCCTTCAGCAGAACAGCTATTAAATACTCTGATTCACGAAAACTATGTGACCATATCAGATAGTAAGGTAGCGCTTACCAAGAAAGGCCTGGCTGATGCGCGACTCGTCATCAGAAGACACCGTCTTGCTGAAAGACTGTTAAACGACGTTTTAGATGTAAAAGAAGATGCCATGGATTCCAGTGCATGCAAGTTTGAACATATTCTGGATGAGGAAGTCACAACGAGTATATGCACTTTATTAGGACATCCGGTAAGTTGTCCTCACGGGAAAGCAATTCCGCCCGGGGAATGTTGTGCGAAAGCGAACAAAGAGATACGGCCAATTGTAATGCCTTTATCAGATTTAAAATCCGGGGATGAGGCAAAGATAGCTTATATAGTAACAAAATTTCATGGCCGACTTGACAGGCTCTCCTCTATGGGCTTATTACCTGGCGTCCAAATCCATCTACACCAGCGGCAACCGACTTATGTTATTCAAATGGGCGAGACGCAAATTGCCCTTGATACTGCCATTGCACGGGATATTTATGTGCGTCTTGTATAATCTTCAGAAAAAATCGTTTTGTTGTTGTGTCCTTTTTATGTAAACAAGCAAAACATGTCTGCCAAAAAACCTCTTCTTTCAGATAACTCTCCCCAAATCTGCCTGTTTTAAACTGATTTTTCAGCAGTAAAGGCTTGTCGAATATTCCTACAACGGTACAAAAAATATACGTACTATATTCCCCTCCACTTATAGGTTAAACGAGGGTGTATGAACTAATTCTTTCATAAATTCATATGAAGAATGCCTTCTGCAACAACGTAAATTATTAGGGTATATTATTTGCTTTCTTTGTAACGAACCAGAAGCGGAAAATACATGGACATAAATTTATAAGTCAGAAGGAGCTTTACGATTATGGATCCTGGTGTACTCATTGGAATGATAATTGGTGGTGCATTAATCTTGGTATCTATCATATTTGAAGGCGGTGCTTCGGCAATACCGGGGTATATAAATATGCCGGCGATGATGATTACTATTGGAGGCACACTGGCGGCAACCCTTATCAGATATCCAATTCCTATGGTCATTGGTGCAATCGCCGTGGTAAAAAAGACGATATTCATAAAGATTGGAGTGGCTGAGGAAACGATCAAACAATTGGTTGAGTATTGCAAGATTAGCCGTCGTGAAGGCCTTTTAGGGCTGGAGAAAGAAATAGAGAAGATTAAAGACGAGTTTTTGATCAAGGCGATACGGTTATTAGTTGACGGCTCTGACTCGGATACTCTCAGGAGTATCCTGGGGACAGAAATTGATAATGTTCGACAAAGACATACGGCTGGTAAGGGGATTGTTGAATTTGCAGGCACGATATTTCCTGCTTTTGGTATGATTGGAACGGTATTGGGGCTCATTGCAATGATGAGGAAACTCGATGATCCATCGCATATTGGGGAAGCTATGGCCGTGGCCTTTATCGCCACATTTTATGGCGTTACTTTTTCAAATCTTGTCTTACTTCCGCTTGGCGGCAGGTTGGATACCTTAAGCAAGAAGGAGCTTTTCCTGAAAGAAATCGTTGTGGAAGGTGTCATCTCTATTCAGAAAGGAGATTCTCCCATGATAACAGAGGATAAACTGAAATCCTTCCTGGAGCCAAAGGCCGCGGGCAAATTATCCGCGGGTTCCAAAGAAAAGGAAAAACCACAATGAGTGATGAAGGCGGTTCTTCCGGGGGACACGGTGGTCCGGTATGGCTCCTTACCTACTGTGATTTAATTACGTTACTGGTAGCTTTTTTTGTAATGATGATCAGTTTTTCTACGATCAATGTGGATAAATACAAAGAGGATATTCCGAAGATTGAGGAATCTTTTGATTCAGAGTGCTGGTCTGAACGCTTCACGGGTGTTTTCGAAGAAGGTTTACAGACAAAGGGTGAAGGGTATTCCGGTGGCAAGACAGGCGAATCTTTATTGACGGGTGGTAAAAAGCCATTAGAAACCTTTTTTGAAAAAGAGCTGGAAGAGGAGAGAAGATTCGAGGAAGAGGATCAGCATGAAGAAAATTTCGTTGACCCAGAGGAGATGTATAATTTCCTATCAGGCTTTACAAAAAGAGGTGGATTGGCAAAAGGTATTGATATCGAAGATGTAAAGATAGGGTGTAGGATAAAAATACCTACAGACTTGTGTTTCAAAAAAGGTGAGTCTGCGTTAACAGGTCAGGCGTATGATATTTTTGATGTCTTAGGCACTGCGTTAAGAACGATGCGGGGCAAAATTGTAGTTGCTACTAATGCGGGAAAGACTCTGCAACAAGGCAGGGAATTTTTATCAGATGTATCAGTGGATAGGGCGGCCAATATTTGTGATCTTTTGGCAATGAGGGAAAATATAGAGCCGAAAAGGATTGCAATATCCAGACACTATAGCGCAGATACAGCGGAAGAAAATATGATCGCAATTATGATATTTAAAAAATAAATTTAATCATTCCTTGTAGCTTCTTCAAGAAAAATGTCTTCAAATCCTCATCATGCGCATCACAAAAAGAAAAAATTGCCTGCTTCTGGTACGCCTGATTTATTTTGGACCTCTTATGGTTCGGTAATAACGATATTATTGGCCTTTTTTATCATATTTCAAGTCAACTTTACTGAGGAAAAGAAAAAAGAATTTATTGAGGAGTTTAAAAAATCAGTAAGAAGAAGCAATATAACCTTTGGTATGGGGGGAATATTGCCTGGGTGGAATGCAGGCTCAGTAGAAGGCATCCATAAGATGAAGTATATTTATCCCGATAGGAAAAACGAGGCGCCTGAGAGTGGCGACAAAGGAATTGATCTCTTTGACAAAGAAGAGGAACAAATACCGGCGGCAGTAGTTATTGAATTTAATGAAAATGACGCCACATTATCTATTGACGGAAAACAATCTTTAAATACGTTAATCAATTTAGTTGGAGGCCGGCCGTGTTCTCTCGTCATCGAGGGGCATGCGAGGAAAAATTTTGTACCATCAAGAGAATACGCTACCTGCTGGAAACTTTCCCTGGCTCGTGCAGAAGCAGTTGCCAAATATCTTCGTGATAAAGGAAATATTTCTTCGAAGAGGCTGATTACTATTGGATACGGAAATAACAAACCTCTGATGAAAGATATGAGGAGTGACTACTATAACGATAGAGTATCCATTATCATAAGTATCGTGAAATAGAGTGTAGTTTATTTTTGCCAGTTTTTTCTTTTGGCTTGACAACCCTAAACGGGTGTGATATTAATTCCTCTACATGAAAAAAATGAGAAATTTATTACGAAAGGTCTTTAGGGCAGGTGTTTTTCCTATGATGGGTGTTGTGTGCATGATCAACACAAGCACCCATGCCGGATATTATGATGACAGGGTATTTACCGCTCAAAACCAGGAAATGCCTCTTTCGCTTATAAAACAAGAGGACGATGTTGTTATTTATAAGAAAGATATTATTGTTCGTTCGGACGAGCTTAGGGCTGTTCAGAAAAAAGATGCCGAAGAGTTTAAGGCAATAGAAAAAGTAGCATCAAAAAGAGCGGACATACCATCCTTGGCTATGGTCGATAAATATTTAAAAGACGGGAAAAAATACGAAGCAAGAAATCTACTGTCGGATTTATTTATTCACGGAACCATACCGGAAAAACAAAAAGAGATAAAAGATCAACTGGATAAGTTAAATGAAGAAATCATCTTTTCACCGGCACCCTACCCAGATGCGGTCATGTATACCGTACAACCCGGTGATGCACTGGCGCGTATTGCAAAAAGGTTTAACACGAACTATGAATTAATCATGAAAATTAATGGTAAGGCTTCCAACCGGTTAAGCATTGGTGACCAGCTAAAAATATTAACAGGAAAGACAAAGATACTCATTAGTAAGCGGGATTTTACTCTGGTATTATTGTTAAATGATAAGTATGTAAAGCAATATCGCATAGCAACAGGGAGAAACAATAAGACACCGATTGGTATGTTTGAAGTGAAAAATAAAATGAAAGAGCCTGTGTGGTATTCACCGGACGGAGGGGTATTTCCTTATGGACATCAGGAGAATATCCTTGGCACCCGGTGGATAGGTTTCAAGGACAAACCAAATCTGCATGGATACGGAATCCATGGTACAACGCAACCAGAAACAATAGGAACGGAGTCGTCGAACGGTTGTATCCGGATGTTGAATCGTGATGTAGAGGAGCTTTATGACTTTGTAACATCGGATACGGAAATTGTTATTCAGGAATAATCATGGTGTGTGTATCGAAATGAGCCTCTGGAAAAGTATATAGAAGGCGCTGCAAGGGGGACGGAGGCTCCGGGCGGCGTTGCCTGTTACCTTGCAGATGCTGCCTCTCGATGTGTGAAATTGAATGTGGAAATAAACCCTGCGGCTCTTAAAAACCAGGAATTAATGAGAAAAGCATAGGGCGAACGATACTCAAGATGTTCATAAAATGTGAATTTTAAATTGATAATAAGGTGGCATGGACAAACTCTGTTTGTCCGTGTTGAACTACTACAAATCACAAATTGTGAGCCTGTGGAGTATAAGTTACGCCAAAAAAATAGCAACGGTGTTTTACGAAGAGACAAAAGAACGTATCCAAAAAAAGATGGAGAGGTTAACATGGAATGGGAAATAAAGGGGGGATCAAGCGGATGCCTCCTTTGCAAAAAAACGCTATCCGAGGGGGAAGAGTATTATTCCGCCCTTTTTGATGACAATAAAATGTTTATTCGGAAAGATTTTTGTGTTTTATGCTGGAATTCCGGTAAAGAGGGAAGGGGGTTTTCGTTTTGGAAGACAAAGGTTCCAAAAAAGGATAAATCCGTTCAAACAATGGTAAATATTGAAGTCCTTTTAGATATGTTTATGAAGCTCGAAGGAGCCGACGAGAACCACCAGAGAAGTCTCCGATACGTACTTGCACTCTATCTTATCAGAAAAAAAGTGTTTAAGTTAAAATCTCTGAAAAGACAAAATGGAGAGGAAGCCATTGTCCTCTCCTATCCCAGAGAAGAACGGGAATTCGATGTTTTAAATCCACATTTAAAGGAAGAAGAGATTGAATCGCTCACTGCGGAGATGGGTCAACTTCTGAACTATTCATGCCTGGATCACGAAGTTATGATTACTGCAAATTAGGTAGCGTCCTCTCTGTTCCATGTCTATCTGTTCATAAAAACCAACATCCATTCCTCTCTCTTAGCGGCTTGCGGATATGTTCCTGTGCTATTACCAGTCCGTTTCATTTCGTTATTGTGAAACAGCAGTTGCAGTACTTTCTTTCACATTGAAGCTACATGTTTCACAATCTACAGCAATTCCCCGGCTCTTCTTTGTCTTTAATACTGAACGAAGTTTTGATATCTGGCTGGGGTCACTATTGTTTTCCCTTTGCAAGGTTAATAATTTAACGCGTATTTTTCTGGTCTGCCTGATGCTGGGGCACTTTGTTTTGATCATTCCCACCGGACAGATGCTTACAATTTTCTTTTTGTTTATCTTCTTTTTAAAGTTTATCATTACAGAAACTCCTTTCCTAAATTACAAGATCCATTATTAATTTCGTGCATTTCGTGAGGTATTTCAGGGATGAGCATCTTCAGGGTCTCTTTTGCCGCGATTTGCTCTGCTTCTTTCTTGCTTTTTCCCCACCCTCTGCCATATTCAGTGCCTTTTATTAACACGCTTACTTCAAATAATTTTCCGTGATCTGGTCCGACTTGCTGCAACACACGGTAGACCGGAGTTATGCCATGCTCCTTTTGGCTATGTTGCTGAAGAATAGATTTGTAATTTTTTTCATGCTGATTTTTACAAACAATATCTATCTCTTTCTTCAGATGCTTTATGGTAAAATGATACGCAGCCTCAAGACCACCGTCGAGGTAGATTGCTGCAATAACAGCTTCAAACACATTTGCAAGCAAAGATTTTGGGAGAAAATTCCGATCATTTAAACCTTTTCCTACCGTAAGAAAATCTTTTAACTGTGCCTCCAGGCTAACCTTGGCAAGTGTTGTTTGACTTACTACCACGGATTTTATTTTTGTTAATTCGCCCTCGCTATAGTGCGGTAATGCTTTGTAAAGATAGTCAGAAATAATCATTCCCAGTACAGCATCGCCCAAAAATTCTAATCGCTCATTGGAAAAATTATTTTCCAATTTACAGGAAGTATGGGTAAGCGCCTTTTCAAGCACCTCGGGATTGTTGAAAAGATAACCTATTTTGAATTGACACTCGCTAAGTTTTTCAGGATTTATATGGTTATTCGTTTGGAGTATCATTTTTTTGGAACTTTTTTTCCTTAAACAACATCGACTCTTCGATAGCAGTGTACTGGGTTGCGGCATCAATAAGTTCTACGGCCGTGCTGCGTCTAAACGAGACAACCTCTACCCTGCATCCGTGTGCTTTTAACATTTCCACAAGAGGTGCGAAATCTCCATCGCCACTTACTAATACGACGGTATCTAATTTTGGTGCAATTGCAATTGAGTCAATAGCAATACCCATGTCCCAATCCCCTTTTGCCGTTCCATCGGGTCTTAACCGAAGTTCCTTCGATTTGATTTCGTACCCAAGTCGGCTTAAAGCATCAGTGAAGCTTGATTGGTCCACATCGGGTTTTTGCACAACATAAGCAATTGCGCGAATGAGGTTTCTATCACCTACAATTTCTAATAAAAGCTTGCTATAGTCGATCTTTGATTGGTGCAACGCCTTTGCTGAATAAAACATATTTTGGACATCAACAAATATTCCAACCCTTTGCTGAGATCCTTTGATTCGTCCACCTACCATGTATATCTTCCTTTCTCATAAATACTTAATACCTGAAGAATACATAATAATATACATACCTAATTAATTTAAAGTGTTGGATATAATTGACAGCGAGACAAATAGGTAGGTTAAGTAAAAATACACTTTTAGTTCAAAGAACAAAAGGTGTCCATGACAAATATCGTCATAACATACCTTTTTACAAAATATTATGGCAACAGAGACACAATTTCGCTATTATTTTAACAACCTTTTATTCACAGTCAATCAAAAAACTGAAATAACTTAATTTTATTGACTCTTGCGGTAGATTTTGATAAATTTGTCGTTTTAAGAATAAATATAACTGCTTTGTTGGCAATAACTAAAAATAAAAAAAGAAAGAACGGGAATTGACTGAAATTGCCATGGATATAGCCCAATTGAGGAAGGAAATTGATACTTTGGATTCAAAAATTGTAGAACTCCTCAATGAAAGGGCCAAAATAGTTTTAAAGATAGGTGAAATAAAAAAACAAAACCGTGCTCAAGTATATGTTCCAAACCGGGAGCGAGAGGTTTACTTACGGATCACATCGCAAAATAAGGGCCCTTTAGCGAATGATTGTTTGGTGGCAATATATCGTGAGTTAATGGCGGGTTCCCTGGTATTAGAAAAGGCCATAAAAGTAGCGTATCTTGGTCCTGAGGGCACTTTTAGTTATTTCGCCGCCAGACAAAAGTTTGGTTTATCAGTGGAGTACGTTCCGCTAAGGAGTATTGATGATGTTTTCCGTGATGTTGCGACAGGAAGAAGTGATTACGGAATTGTGCCGGTCGAGAATTCTACTGAGGGTGGTATCCGGGAAACGTTAAATCTGTTTGTAGAATTTGATGTGAAGGTATGCGCCGAGATTGTTTTCCCCATTCATCATAGTTTAATGGCGAATTGTAAAAAAGAAGAGATTAAAAAAGTTTACTCCAAAGTACAGATTTTATCTCAATGCAGAAATTGGCTGGCCTGCAATCTTCCCCATGCAGAATTGGTTGAAGTCAGCAGCAGCGCTGAGGCGGCGCGTATTTTTGAAAAGGCATTACAACCTGCAGCAGGAGGGCAGTATTGCGCAATAATTGCGAACGCTGAAATAGCGCAGCAGTATGGAGTAACTATCCTGTTCAGCAATATTGAGGACAATCCGAATAATGTAACCCGTTTTTTTGTTTTAAGCAAAGAATACGGAGCGCCGAGCGAAAAAGACAGAACAGCGGTGATGTGCTATACCAAGAATCGTCCCGGAGCATTGCTGGAAATCCTGGAGCCCTTTAGAACTTATAATATTAATCTTACCAATATCGAATCGTTACCCACCAGGAAAAAGGCGTGGGAATATTGTTTTTATCTTGATTTTGAAGGGCATGTGGCACATGCATCTGTCCAAAAGGCGCTTGACGAAGTTTTTAAAAAGTGCTCAGATATGAAGATATTGGGGTCGTTCCCAAAATGCGATTGAGGAGATAACCGTCTGAGACAATGATAAAAAAGCCTTTTGTTGTGGGAAATTGGAAGATGAATCTTACTCTTAAGCAAGGGCGAGAGTTTGCCGGATTGATGAAAAATAGCTTGCGCGGGAGGAATGAAATAGAGTGTGGAATATGTCCGCCTTTTGTCTTTCTGAAAGAGATTTGTGATATCCTGGAAGGTTCGCCTATTTGCGTGGCTGCACAGAATATTCATAGTGAAAAAAATGGTGCATATACGGGTGAGGTTTCGGCTCTGATGGTAAAAGAAATCGGTTGTACGCATGTGCTGATAGGTCATTCGGAGCGGAGGCATATCTTCCGTGAAACCGATGCCTTTATTCATGCGAAAATAAAGACAGCGCTGGCGGTAAATTTGAAACCAATTTTTTGTATCGGAGAAACGTTAGATGAAAGGGAGGCGGGAAGAACAAAAGAGGTAATTCAAAATCAATTAAAGGAAGGATTGCGCGATATCCGTGCTGATCAACTAAAGGAACTGGTGATTGCTTACGAGCCGGTATGGGCCATTGGCACAGGGAAAACAGCCTTGCCGGAGCAGGCAAATGAAGTGCATTCGTTTATCAGGAATATCGTAACGGCTGGGTACGGTGAAAATCTCGCCAGGAGCATATCTCTTCAGTACGGCGGGAGCGTTAAAGCGGAGAATGCAAAGGAATTGATGGCCCAGCCTGAGATTGACGGACTTCTGGTGGGTGGTGCAAGCATTCAATGGGAATCGTTTTTTAAAATTATTGAGGCGGTGTCAAAGGATTAATTTTTTGTTCAGAGTTTTTTTCATAAATTGGAGAATTACATGGTAAAGGCTGAAAAGGCATTTAAGTGGGGAATTGCCATTATTGTTATCTTTGGGATATTAAATGCATTCTATTTTTTAAATTTAATCATTGCGTTCAAGATTGTGCTGCCGATTTTATGCGTGTTTATGATTGGGTCTATCTTATTACAATCAGGAAAAGGGGGAGGGTTGGCAGCGATTGGTGGTCTGGGCGACCAATCTGCCTTTGGGACGAGAACGAGCACCTTTTTAACGAAGGTCACCTACCTTATCGGCGCTGCATTTATTGTTGCCACCGTCTTTTTGTTTAAATTGTCCATCTCTTCGCACATGATGCATACGATGGTTCCCCAGGAAGGTCCCGGAGTACCCCATACGCATAATCATGAGCATGATGCGCAGCATGAACACCACGATGTTCCGCATCCGGAAGGGAAAGAGGGTAGCTCTGCCAATATTGGGATGCAGGAAGTTAAAGAAGAGTCATCAAAAGTCACGGTGCAGGAAAGTCCTCACCAGGCAGATGTCAAGGGTGAAGTGCCGACGGAAAAACCGATGGGCGTGAATCCTGTTCAGGAAGAAGAAAAGGCGCCCGAGAACACGAAATAGTGCTGAAACAAAGTGGATAAAGAAGCGTGGAGAAATTGGGATAAAACATTGAACAACGCACAGAATGGGTGGCTTTAATGCTCAAGAGTATGACAGGATTTGGCATTGCAGAATATAAGGATACGGAGCGTTCGCTTCGTGTGGAATTGCGTTCGGTGAATAACCGGTTCCTGAAGATCGATTCGCGGTTGCCGGATATGTTGCAGGCATTTGAGAGCAAGATTGAGCAATCGATTAGGGAAAAAATCAACCGGGGCACTGTCCTGGTAAATGTGAATTATCAATCGCTTCTGCAGGAGTCTGAGTATGTCCTGAATTCCGGTCGGTTAAAAGAATATTATCGCTTGCTCAGCGATGTGAAAAAAGAGATAGGCTCCCGGGAGAAGTTATCGGTAAATACCTTAATCCTGCTCCCGGGGGTGCTGCAAAAAAGCAAAAATAACCATGAGGACGCCGACGACCTGCTATCCCGATGTATTCTTCTCGTAGACGAAGCCCTTATGAAGATGCTGCAGATGAGGGAGAAGGAAGGCAAACATCTTGCGGAAGACATTGAACAGAGAAAAACAGGTATTCTTGCAATGCTTGATAAAATTGAAATGCGGGCGCCGGTGGTAGTTCAGGAATACAGCAAACGGTTGCAAAACAGGGTTGCCTCACTCCTGGCAGGAACAAATATCGAATTAACCGACAGCAACCTCTGCCGGGAAATTGCCCTCTTTGCAGAACGGTGCGATATCAGCGAAGAGATTAGTCGTCTGAAAAGCCATATGCATCAGCTGCAGGAAACGATCCACCTGAATGAACCCGTAGGGAGAAAACTCGACTTTATTGTTCAGGAAATGTTCCGTGAAACGAATACCATGTGCTCAAAGGCGAATGACAGTGTAATGTTGCGGGATTTGGTGGAGGTAAAAACGGAGATCGAAAAAATTCGCGAGCAAATATTTAATATTGAATAGACGAGGTGAATTTCTTCGGTTTTTAGAGAGCTGATGGCTATGGGAAAGTTGGTGATTATTTCAGGACCGTCTGGATCAGGCAAGACAACGGTTTGTCGTCTGCTTACAAAAGACCCGCACATCAGGAAGTCAATATCGGTCACGACTCGCTCACCCAGGTATAATGAGAAAAATGGCGAAGCATACCACTTTGTGTCAAAACAAGAATTCGAGGAAATGATACGGAAAAATGAATTGGCAGAACATGCGGAGTACTGCGGATGTTCTTATGGAACACCCATAAAGGCCTTAAAAGAGGCGATTGCTAGCGAAGGGTTCTATTTACTTGAAATCGAGGTACAGGGGGCATTGCAAATTATGGAAAAATTTCCGGAAACCATATCGATATTTTTACTGCCGCCTGATAAAAAAACCTTGAGCCAACGCCTGGTGCAAAGAAATACCAATAGAGAGCAGGATATGGAACTTCGCTTAAAAATTGCTGATAAAGAATTGGAATATAAAGACCGGTACAATCATTGTGTCGTGAACGATGATTTAGCGGTAACGGCAACTACCATCCGCAAAATACTTAATCTGACGTGATCATGTCCTACCACATTGTCCTGGGAGTTACGGGAAGCATTGCTGCATATAAGGCGGTTGAGCTTGTCTCATGTCTGACGAAACAGGGAAATGATGTTGTTGTGATCATGACGTCCGCAGCCCAGCGTTTTGTTCATCCGGTGACATTCCGCTCCATTTCTCATAATCGCGTCGTAACGGATCTTTTTATTGATAACGAGAATTACGACCCGAATCATGTGTCTCTGGCAGAACAAGCCGACTTGCTGGTGGTTGCGCCCGCTACCGCCAATTTTATCGGCAAGGTTGCATCGGGTATCGCGGATGACGCCTTGACCTGCACCGTTATGGCGGCACGATCGCCGGTTATCATTGCCCCGGCAATGAATGATAGTATGTATTTGAACCCCATTGTACAGGAGAATATAAAGAAGCTGACACGCCATGGGTACAGGATTATTGAGCCTGAGGAGGGCAGGTTGTGCACGGGGCGTGTGGGAAAAGGCAGATTGGCAGCCGTTGAGAAGATTGTTGGAGTCATTGCAGAAGAGATGAACAAGATGAGGAAGAGATGAATACGCTGAAAATAAAGGTGATGAGAAGGCAGGGCTGTGAGGATTTGCCTTTGCCCCAATACATGAGCGAAGCGGCAAGCGGTATGGATTTATATGCGGCTGTGGATACGCCGGTTTTGATCGAACGCAATGAAATTAAGCTGGTGCCTGCCGGTATCCACATCGAGGTGCCGCGGGGATATGAGGCTCAAGTGAGACCGAGAAGCGGCCTGGCGCTAAAACACGGGTTGACTCTCGTAAACACTCCGGGCACCATTGACAGCGACTATCGTGGAGAAATCGGGATTATTCTCTGCAATCTCGGGAAAGAGAGGTTTACTGTTGAACGAGGGATGCGGATTGCGCAACTGGTGATCCAGCCGGTAACCCGGGCAGAATTAGTTGAGGTTGAACGTCTGGAAGAATCTCCGCGCGGGACCGGTGGTTTTGGTCACACGGGGCATTAAATTGGAATTGAATCTTTTTCCCGCTTTCAGAAGGAATCACATGGGGAATAAACGTTTTTTACGGGGTATTACCGCGGTTATCCTTATAGCCTTCGCACTATTTTTCCTGTTCAGCTTCATCAGCTATTCCTCCAACGATCCGCCTTTTGCAGATTATCCGGTCAATAATCCAGTACATAATATCTGCGGGCCTGCAGGAGCTCAGGTTGCCGGATATGCCTTAGCCGGTATGGGGAGAACGTCTTATCTGATCGTTATCCTGCTCGGATGGCTGGGGTCACAATTTCTTTATAAAGAGTGGGTCGAATATTTGTGGGTAAGGGTGATCGGGGCGGTGCTCCTCTTGTTTTCCATAGCGTCTCTGTTAACCCTGGGGTGTTACTTGATAAAAAGGGACTTTTTGTCTTTTAATTTTGGAGGGATTTTTGGGATTGTAATTGTCTCGAGGTTGTACGAGTATTTCAGTTTAACAGGCACCCTTATTGTTTTGGGATTAGGGCTGATTATTTCAGTTGTGCTCTTGCTCAATGCCACGCCCATCTCCCCCTTCATAAAAGAGTCAGGCAGGAAAACAAAAGAAGAAGAATTGTCTCCTGCGCGCGATTCTGAAGCACGAAATCTTGACCCGCTTCGTCGTCAGAAAGGGAAGGTCTCTGCTTGTGCAGGCATTTCGGCTAACGATACGCCGGAAAACGATGCTGATGTTGCAGACACTGCCGTGGAAATAAAAACTGAACGGTACGAATTCAAAGACAGCCTTGCAAAAAAACAAAAAACGCATGATGATAAACCAGGTTTGAATAGAGCAGAAACAGCGACCGAGGAAGGGGAAGAAGATGCAGACAGGTATGATGCTTTATCTGTTGAAAAAAAGGAATCTTCTTATAGATTGCCGCCGCCGGAGCTTCTGGAGAAACCCGACGTCAGGGAACATGAGGATGACTGGGACCAGATTACGCAGCGTGCCCAGGTTTTAAAAAACGCCCTCGAACAGTTCAATATAAAATCCGAGGTCGTAGAGATAGAACGAGGCCCTGTCATTACTATGTATGAAGTGGAATTGGCGCCGGGGACAAAGGTTGGCAAGGTTGTGGGACTTTCGGATGACCTGGCTATTGCCTTAAAGGCGCCCAGCGTAAGAGTGGTTGCGCCACTCATGGGGAAATCTTCCATAGGCATTGAGGTTCCCAATGTCCAGAGAAAGACGGTGATGTTGCGGGAATTGCTCGATGCTTCTGAAGACGTCCGGAAAAAGATGTCGATTCCTCTTTTGATTGGCAAGGACGTTGCCGGAAATCCCGTTATATCAGATCTGGCGTCGATGCCTCATCTGCTGATTGCAGGGACAACGGGTTCCGGAAAATCGGTTTGTCTGAATTCAGTGATATTGAGCATCCTCTTCATGCGTCATCCACAGCAGGTACAGCTTCTGCTGGTAGACCCGAAGATGGTTGAATTTTCATTATTTCGGGAAATTCCGCATTTAATCAGTCCCGTTGTGACGGATATGAAAAAGGCATCAGCCGTACTGGAATGGGCAGTGAATAAAATGGAGGAACGATATGCACTGCTTGCCAGCGTGGGGGTAAAGCACATTAACGGCTACAACAGACTCGGCGTGTCAGAAATCAGGAAACGGTTAAATCCGGAAGGTGATGTTAACCTCGACGGGGTGCCGTTCTTTCTTCCCCATGTCGTTATTGTCGTGGATGAATTGGCTGATCTGATGATGGTGGCTTCCAAAGAGGTTGAGGCGTCGGTAATTCGCCTTTCACAAAAATCGCGCGCCGTGGGTATCCACCTCATATTGGCAACACAACGACCTTCGGTCGATGTAATTACCGGGCTTATTAAATCAAATTTGCCTTCACGGATATCGTTTTATGTTGCCTCAAAGGTGGATTCGAGGACTATTCTTGATCAAAACGGGGCAGAAAAACTCCTGGGAAGCGGAGACATGCTGTTCCTGCCTCCCGGAACTTCAAAACTGGTGCGCGTCCAGGGGGCGTATGTAGGTGATGAAGAGGTAAAGAATGTCGTTGAATATCTCAGAAAATGCGCGTCACCGCAGTTTAGCCCGGAATTAAAATGCTGGAAAGGCGCGTCGGATAAAGATAACAGCGCCAGGGACGATCTGTATAACGAGGCGGTAAGAATTATCCTCGAATCGCAGAGAGGGTCGGTTTCACTCCTGCAGCGGCGGCTGGAGATTGGATACTCACGGGCTGCAAAACTCATTGACCTGATGGCAGAAGATGGGATTGTGGGGGAATATAAGGGAAGTCAGGCCAGAGAGGTATTTCTGACCTTGGAAGAATGGGATGCCCAGATGGCGCGCATGAATCAGGAAGAGATGGATAACGTGTGATATGAAGTCAAAAAAGGTTGCTTTAATCAATTTGGGATGTCCCAAAAATCTTGTTGATGCAGAGGAGATTCTCGGCCGGGTGGCGGAGACCGGAAGCACGATTTGTCAGTATCCCGAGGATGCCGAGGTATTGATTATAAACACCTGCGGTTTTATTAACGATTCCAAGAAGGAATCGATAGATGCAATCTTCCGGATGGCAAAACTGAAAGAGGATGCCCGTTGTAAAAAACTCATTGTAACGGGCTGTCTTGCCCAGCGGTATCCAGATGAGCTGCAGAAGGAAATTCCTGAAATTGACCATGTGGTGGGATTAAAGGATTTTGATACCCTGACCGGCTTGTCCGGCTCTGGCGATAAAAAGAAAAAGACAGCGGCGGCGCAGTGTAGTGACGATTGGCGCAACCGCATCCGCTTAACCCCGAAACATTATGCCTATCTCAGGATTTCTGACGGGTGCGATAACCATTGTACCTATTGTGCCATCCCCGGTATACGCGGAAGGTTTCACAGCCGGTCGATAGAGAATATCCTGGAAGAGGCGCGTCAGATGGCATGCGAAGGGGTAAAGGAAGTTAATGTTATCTCACAGGACACGACCTCATACGGCGTTGATTTATATGGCAAACAGCAGTTGCATGTATTATTGGAGAAACTTTCCCGGGTAAAAGGTATTGAATGGATACGGATACTTTATACCCATCCGAGGCATTTTTATCCGGAGCTTATTTCTGTTATTGGCCGGTCTGATACGATCTGCAAATATATCGATCTCCCTGTTCAGCATATCAACGACACGATTCTCAGGGAAATGGGACGGGGAGTGACGCATGCACAAATCGAGCGGCTGATCGATGAACTCCGAAACCACATACCGAAACTCTTTTTAAGAACCTCCGTGATTGTGGGATTTCCCGGTGAAACCGGGGAGCATTTTGCCGAGCTTCTGGAATTTGTCAAACGCACTCAATTTGAGCGACTGGGGGTATTTCCGTATTCCAGAGAGGAAGGCACGCCGGCTGCGTCTTTGAAAAAACAGATAGCGAAAGAAATAAAGGATCAGCGGTTAAAGGAAATCATGCTCACACAACAAAAAATTATCTTGAAAAAGCACAAAGACCTGGTGAAAAGCACTATTGCCGTCATTGTTGATGAGCAAGACAAGGCTGAGAAAACATGGCTGGGCAGAACTTACGGGGATGCACCTGATGTGGATAGCAAGGTCATTATTCGGGAAAATCATTTGAAAGTTGGTGACATTAAAAATATGATAATTACCGGCACTGCAGGATATGACCTGCTGGGAAAGACAGAAACCTGAATTGACATCAGGGAATTTTAAGCCCGCAGGGGCGATTCATGAATTGCTCCTGCGAACAAGCCAGGACACAGAGTAAAAGAGGACTCCATGGGATCGTTTGATTATTCAAAATACACGGCATTCAATCTTCCCAATCGTTTGACCCTACTGCGGCTCTTGCTGGCCATTGTGTTTTTCATGTTCCTGTCATACCGTTATTACAATGTTGCCCTTGGCGCATTTCTGCTTGCCTGGCTAACGGACTGGCTGGATGGATACTTAGCGCGTAAAAAGGGACTTTTGACTGATTTTGGCCGCATTGCAGACCCCTTTGTCGATAAGATTATTGTCTGTGGTGGATTCATTCTGCTGATACAACATGCCCATGATATCATCCCCCCATGGATGGTTGTCGTGATTGTAGCGAGGGAATTTTTGGTTAACAGTCTCAGAAGTTACTCAGAATCAAGAGGGGTTGAATTTGGTGCAACGATATGGGGAAAGGCAAAGATGTTTGTCCAATCGTTCACTATTAGCTTCATCTTGCTCTTCTTCGCGCACCTCAAAGACCTAACCGTTATCAAACAGGGAATTGTTCTTATGCTGTGGCTTACCGTCGTTATTACGGTAGTTTCAGGAATTAAATATGTGGTAAAGGCTGGTCCCGCAATCTTGGCGAAGTAGGAGATGGAGTTTCTTTGTTCTTTGGTAACCGTCATTTAGTATTGAGCGTGGTTATGCAGAATTTTCACGTTTTTAGGGTAACGTGGACAAATTTATTAGTAGCGTTGTCAGGGAATACTAATGAACGGGAAATGTCAGTTAATAACTTTTTTCTTGGCAATGGATTTTTTGTGTTGTTACATTGTACGTCTACGGTAAATGCTTTTTGGCAAATTCTGAAAAACAAGAACGGACGACAATGGCAACCCCACAACCCCTGCGTTGGTGCCTCATGGAGCAAAAAGGATTTAAAAAACTTGCAATCTTCTTTGCTTGTGGTTCAATATCAAACCTAAATTGAGAAGATAAATTCCTGTCTTTTGGAGATCTGCAAAATATTATGTCATTTCCTCATATCAGCGAAGACTTGAAGGGTGTGTCTGTGCGCATTGGTGGTATGTGCTTTACGGCAGAGGCGGTTTTAAGGCTTTGTATCGACGGTTTTATTGGTCATAAGGCAGAGCTGATTGATGGCGCTCAGGAAAGGACGGTGTCTCTCAATGAAGAAGGGAATCAGTTGAGGAAGCTGCTCAGGGATAAAGCGACGGAGCGTACTGGTAATAAAGAACAGATTAAATATCTGTTAGCTACGTTAAGCAGTGTGAGGCTGGCGTTAAACGGATTGGATTCACTTTCGCGACATGTAAAATTCAAGATTGATGAGAAAATTATATTGAGCGACAAGGGCTTTGATGAGATTCGCTATCTCTTTCATGCCTCACTCGATATCCTGAAAAGTGCGGGAGATACGATAGCAAACCGGAAGGAATCATTCATGAAATATGTCATGGATAAATGTGCAAATCTTGAAATACTCGCAAGGCAGTACGCAGAGCGGCATGAGGAACGGCTGATTACAGGGATCTGCCTGCCGGATGCATCTCCGGTATACGTGTGCATTGTTGATAGTGTTTTGACTGTGGTGTGGCATATAAAAAATGCGGTAACGCGCCTCTTTGGGAAATGGTGATAAAGAATGGCATTAACTCTGATAATGACGGCATACGGTAGTCAAGGAAAATGATGAGCAAGAAACCGGTATGCCTGCCGGAACTTCTTCAAAGACCTCATATGTCGTGATATGCGAGCGTATTTTCATTGTCAGACCGTTCTTGCTTAGTATTCCAGATTGTTTACCCAATCCGGACACCTCATCTCCTCAACGGCGTCGTAAGGCGGAGTGTAGGGCTTGATATCAAGAAGGGGAGTTCCGTCCAGCACATCCAGCCCTTTTACCGTAAGAATATTCCCCTTTCTTTCAAGCGCCTTAACGGTTGTCATGCCTATGGGATTTGGTCTCCAGGGACAGCGGCAGGCAAAGATGCCCACCTCCGGCACATCCTTTTTCCCCTGTGGTCTCATAGTAAGCCTAACTCTATCCACCTTGTCCAGCCAATAGAGGATAATCAGGTGGGAATAGTCGTCGATCCCTCTCAAACCATCAGAATAATCAGCGTCAACGACTATTTTCGTAATCAAATCCTGCCATCCGCCAAACTTTGGCTGCTTTATGGGGCTTTTTATGTAACCGATAGGTTTTAATTGCATACGATTTCTTCGTGAAAAATATCTGTTGTAATCTTTAATTCCATTAAATGCATTTTACAGGCTTTGTCGGGAGGAAGTCAATAATCACTAAAAATTCTGTTTCTTCCCCTCTCTTCGTGAAGGAAAAGGTTGGTAATTCTTCAGAGACTGATTATAATAAATTTTTAAAGCATAACAGTTTGGCTCATTGAAAGATGTATCTGTGTATTGACTTTCCAGGAGCTAAATGAATCTAATTTTCCGAAGTTAAGAAGGAGTATATGCCATGAGAACAAAGTCTCTCCGCAGAGGATTCTTTATTATAGGTTGTATCTTACTCTTAATTCCTCAAATTATCTTTGGAGAAACATCTCCTTTTAGCGTAAAGGTATCTCTTTTAAAGGATCATGTCCCTGCTGGTGATCTTATCCCTGTTACGGTAAGCCTCATGATTTCCCCCAACCATCGTGTTTATAAGGATCAAGTTAAGGTGGAGAGTGGAGATCCTTCCCGGTTTACCATTGTTTCTACAGAACTTCCTGCAGGAAAGATCAAGTATGATCAATTCCTGGAGAAAGAGGTGGAAAACTATGAAGGACAATTAGAGATAAAATCATTTGTTCAGATACCAAAGGACACGCCAACCGGACTTCAGGAGATAAAGCTTAAGGTGCACTATCAGGGGTGTTCGGATAAATTCTGCTTTCTCCCAAAGGTTGAGGAGTTTCTTATGTCTGTTCAGGTGGAGCCCGCCGGGTGGGGTATGCCGGTATCACAGACGGAAGTCAAACAACCGCAAGCGGCTTTAAAATCTGAGAAAAAGGCCGAGATAACGGGTCTTCAAAAGACCATTGAGAGCCGCGGTATCTTCATATCGCTTGCCCTTATCTTTTTGGCTGGTGTGGGTCTCAGTTTTACCCCCTGTGTGTATCCCATGATACCCATTACGGTGGCAGTAATCGGCGGTAAGGCTGCGGGAGAACAAGCCTCAGCCAGGAAACCCCTGTCGGCTTTTTTTCTTTCTCTAGTTTATGTCCTGGGTATCTCAATTGTCTATTCTGCCATGGGTGTAGCGGCGGCCTCTACTGGCGCATTGTTTGGTTCTGCCTTGCAGAGTCCGTGGGTTATCGGGTTTGTCGTGGTGGTTTTTGTCGGACTTGCTTTGAGTATGTTTGGGGTATATTATCTGCGGGTGCCATCTTTCATCTCAGACCGACTGGGAACAGAGACGGGAACGGGCTTTATTGGGGTCTTTGTTATGGGATTAATATCGGGAATTGTGGCATCACCTTGTATTGGTCCTGCACTTGCCAGCTTGTTAGTCTATATTGCCAGCACAGGAAACAAATTCCTGGGGTTCTGGATGCTTTTTGTTTTTGCCTGGGGATTGGGCGTCCTGCTGATCGTGCTGGGAACATTCTCCGGAGCCATAAAGGCCCTCCCGAAATCAGGGGGCTGGATGGAGACGGTGGAGAGGATCTTCGGGCTTCTTTTAATAGGAGTCGCCCTGTATTACTTGCGGTTCATTATTTCAGAGGGTGCCTTTATTATGAGTTTAGGGCTTTTTTTAATTGTGACAGGGGTATTTTCAGGGGGTTTTGACCGACTGACCCATGAGAGCACTGTCTTTCAACGAGCCAAAAGGGCTTTTGGTCTCATAGCCTTTATCTTTGGTGTCTATTTTCTTGTGGGACATCTCATGATCAGGGGTTTTATTTTACCTCCCTTTTCTACTGCTACCCTTGGCCAATCTGTTGAGATGAGGGAGAAGATCGATTGGGTGTATGATGAGGAAGAGGGGCTAAAGCAGGGCAGAGAGAAGGGTAAAATAGCAATTATTGATTTTTGGGCAGAGTGGTGTGCAGCGTGCAAGGAATTTGATAAGTTTACCTATGCCGATCCTGAAATTATTAGGGAATTACGAAGGTTCGTAAATATCAAGATCAACAGCACCAAAAGTGGCGATTCAAAGGTTAAGCAGCTTTGGGATAAGTATCATGTGGTTGGCTTGCCTACGATCGTGTTTATTGGCAAAGACGGAACGGTGCTCACGGATAAAACGATTACGGGATTCATAAATGACAAGGAGTTTCTTGGTATTTTAAAAGGCTTAGAATGATAATGAAATGATAGCGATACTGGAATCGGGTTTTTATTAAAAGATGGTTGACTTTATCCGAAAATAGCATAGCATCAGGCGAATGGTGAGGGTTATGCTAAAGCAATAACGAAAATCTTTCGGATGAATTTGAATAGTTTTTTATTTTTTGTTGGAATAACGCTTGATTATTCACTGGTATCGTTATATGATGTTTCCGTTTTAAAATTTATGCAAAGGATTTTGGTAGTAACTCCGAAAAGAGTCCTTTCATACGTCAAAATCAAGAGGAAAATGGAATGTTGTTAGGAAAGCGTGAGTGAAAACGAAATATTTTCGAATCTTTTATGCACCAATCCTCTGTTTGTGCAAGTTTTTCGCAAAAGCCTCGTTTGTATTTACTTGTCAGTCGCATGTGTTAAAAAATAAACAATCAATAAACTCCTTGAAATTAAGGACGTAGGGTAAAGTTTGTAAATCATTCAGGACAATTGGTACAATTGTTGTTATGGTCAAGGATAACCTATTTCAATGGCTTAATGTGTTGTTTCGTGCCTGCCGTTTACCGAGAGGTGTTTGAGAATATTTTCGTAAAATGCATTCATGAGTTGTATATTTTTCCCATTTAAAATATTAGGGAGTTATACCCATCGGTTTATACGCGAATTAGGGAAGATGGGTTGTTTTATTGCCGCGGCCTTATTTTGGGTGGTGTTCCCGCCATACTTGTTCCAGCGGATTATTAAACAAATCAATTTTATTGGGGTAAAAACTACCCCTGTTATTGTGCTGACGGGTTCATTTACGGGAATGGTTCTGGCATTACAGACGTATTACGCCCTGGCCAAGTTTGGTGCTGAAGCAAGTTTAGGTCCTGTTGTCGCTTTGTCATTAATACGGGAGTTGGGGCCGGTTATTTCAGCTTTAATGGTTACGGGTTGTGCGGGTTCCGCGTTGACGGCAGAAATCGGTATTATGAGGATAACCGAGCAGATTGACGCTCTTGATGCCATGGCTTTAAACCCTTACAAGTATTTGATTGTTCCCAATGTGATAGGAGGAATCATATCGCTTCCTCTTCTCAATGCTATCTTTGTCGTCCTTGGTGTTTTTGGAGGATATGCGATAAGTGTGGGACTCATGGACTTGTCGAGCGGCACTTATTTCCAGGGCATCAGAGATTTCATAAAAACCCGGGATATTCTCGAGGGTTTATACAAATCCTTAAGCTTTGGTTTTTTAATCACCTGGATAAGCTGTTACAAAGGCTATTTTACGGGGTATGGGGCTGAAGGGGTGAGTAAGGCTACGATTCGATCCGTGGTGCTTTCATCGGTAATGATCCTGGTGTGGGATTACTTTATGACATCTATTATGATAACGTAATGATCAGAGATGATTAAGGTTGTAGATTTATTCAAAAGTTTTAAAGGACAAGAAGTGCTTCGCGGTGTCAATCTGACAATCGAAGAAGGGTGCTCTATGGCCTTGATTGGAGGCAGCGGGCAGGGGAAGTCGATATTGTTAAAACATATCATTGGCCTCCTGAGACCTGACCATGGCAAGGTATTGATAGACAACCAGGACATCGGCAAACTAAGGGGAAGGCCACTGAAGCGATTAAAGGAACGATTTGGCGTTGTTTTTCAGGGTGGCGCTCTTTTTGATTCACTTACCGTTTTTGATAACGTTGCCTTTCCGCTCAGGGAAAAAACCAGACTGAGCGAATCGGTAATCAGGGATAAAGTACGTCAGGAGTTGAAACGGGTAGGTCTCTCGGGTGCAGAAAAAAAATACCCTGCGGAAATAAGTGGCGGTATGAAAAAACGAGCAGCTCTTGCCCGTGGTCTCATTATGAATCCAGAGATTGTCTTTTTTGATGAACCAACCACCGGACTTGACCCTCTGATAAGTAAAGCTATCCATAAATTGATCAGGGAATGCCAGAAGAGCCTCAATTTTACTGCCATTGTTGTAACCCATGAGATCCCAGCTATTTTTTCTATTGTGGATTATATTGCTATGTTGTACAACGGAAAAATTGTTTTTACGGGAACTCCGGAAGAAATAAAAGCCTCCCCTGACCCTGTGGTTCATCAATTCATTCATGGAGAATTGGAAGGGCCTATTTCTATAAAATAACATGTTCCAATATTCGAAAAAGGTGACAAAATGAAGAAATTTGATACAGAAATAGTCGTTGGTATCTTTGTTTTTATTGGGGTGCTTTGTCTGGTTTTTATTTCGGTAAAACTGGGGAAGATTAATCTGATAGGAGGACATTATTATCCGGTAAAGGCCGTCTTTAGCACTATCAAGGGACTTAAAAAAAATACTGATGTAGAAATATCAGGGGTCTCCGTAGGTACCGTAGATGATATTAAACTCATTGATTACGAGGCTGTTGTTAGCCTGCGGATTCGGGATGATATAAAACTGCAGGACGACTCTATTGCCTCTATCCGTACCAAAGGGCTGCTGGGAGAAAAGTATGTAGAAATAACACCGGGTGGGTCGGACAGATTATTACAACCCGGAGATACCTTGCATGAAACGGAACCACCCATTGATTTGGAAAAATTAATAGGAAATTTTGTCTTTGGGAAAGTAAAGGAATAAAGCAATGAAATTGAGAAAAACAATATCTGCGATATGTTATGGGGTAATGTTACTGATAACCATGTCTCCGGTTGTGCGGGCTGCAGAAACTCCTGGAACGCTCGTCATGGAAACCATAGACAGAGGTTTGGTGGTTCTGAAAGATCCTTCCCTAAAGGGAAGGGAAAAGTCAGATGAACGCAGACAACGGTTGTGGAAAGAAATTTCTCCTATCTTTAATTTTGAAGAAATGTCCAAGCGTGCCCTTGGTCAACACTGGAAAAAACGTTCTCCTGAAGAGAAAAAAGAATTTGTGGAACTCTTTACGAACATTCTGAAAGATGCCTATATTGGAAAGACTGACACCTATTCCGGAGAAAAGATTGTTTTTGTAAAAGAAAAGCAAGACGAGAAGGACTATGCCAGCGTCCAGACCAAGATTATTACGAATACCGGGGCCGTTGTCTTAGTGGAATATCGTATGCTCAGCAATGCGGGGAAGTGGAAGATCTATGACGTAATTATTGAAGGGGTAAGCCTGGTCAATAATTACCGCAGCCAGTTTAGCAATATCCTTATGAAATCACCCTATGAAGAACTTGTTCAAAAAATAAAAGGGAAAGCTGGTAAAGAAAAAACCTAACAAAAGTTAAATTATCGTGATAAAGCTTATGGTTGTTCTGCAAGGGGTCAAATTATGAGAAACGGTGTGACTGGGATGTTTTTTTTCGGTTTAACAGTACTTTTTTCCATGCATGCGCTACAGGCTGAAAGTGTACCGGTATCTGCTCCTGCAGAATCGTCCTATGGGGAGTTAAACGAAGACAATGCTTCCAATATGGATACCGGGAGTGTCGGTGCTGAAGGAGAATCAGATGAGGCAGGGCAAGCCGGAACGGAAGCAGAGATTCCTCTGGTAAAAGATACTTTTCAACCCTTTAACAGAGCCATGTTTGCCTTTAATGACAAGGCTTTTCACTATTTCTTTAAACCAATATATACTGGCTATAATTCAATGATACCGGTTCAGGCACGGGTAAGCGTGAAAAATTTTTATACCAACATAAGGATGCCCATCCGTTTTTTCAATTGCCTCTTTCAGTCGAATTTTAAGGGTGCAGGCACTGAAATGTTGCGCTTTGTTGTCAACAGCACGGTTGGGGTGGCGGGGTTTCTTGATCCTGCCAAGTCAAAATTTCATTTGGAGAAACAGGAAAGAGACTTTGGTCAGACCCTCGGCAAATACAACATGCAATCTGGTACGTATTTCGTCTGGCCTTTTCTTGGCCCGTCAAACACGCGTGATACCATAGGGTTTGTGGGTGATACCGTATTAGATCCATTGACATGGGTTTCCTATTTCTTTCTCAAACCTATTGAGAGTATAGGAAATTATACCTATGAATCTGTCAACAAGCTCTCCGTCGATACGGGTGATACGTATGAGAGTGTAACAAAACCTGCTATTGACCCTTATATTGCACTCCAGGATGCTTATCTGCAAAATCGGGTGAAAAAGATAAAAGAATAAGCCATGCCTGGGATGAAGCGGTTGCGCATGCCTAAATTATCGTGCAATCATTCAAAAACTTGTCTCTTCAGAGGAAGGAGATCATACATGGGATATCGGAGAATTATTGGTTTTGGTTTTTTTACCGATTTTATTTTCCGTGCCGTTGAAGAGCCTTCTAATGTTCGATTTATGGCGTAGAATAATCAATATCGAGATGAATAGAGAAAATATGGTCAAATAAAGCCCTTGTCCCAAAGGGTCCTTTCCAAGTACTAGCAAGCATATTGCCAATACCGGGGGGCTGAGGATAGAACCTAACGATATGTAACGAGTAGTAGAAACAACGCATAGCCAGACTGCGACAGAAATTATGAGTGGTAGTGGCGCTAACCATAAAAATACCCCACAGCCTGTTGCAACCGTCTTTCCTCCCTTAAAATTGAGAAAAACCGGGAATGCGTGTCCACAAATCACACCAACACCGCACAATATCAACAAAAGAGGGTGTGCGTGGCCTGCAAGATAATGATCAAAGATGAACACCGGAAAGAAACCTTTCAGCATGTCTAAAATGAATACCAGGATGCCATAAGGTTTCCCCATAACCCTGGCAACGTTTGTTGCCCCCGGATTACCGCTGCCAACCTGCCGGATATCGATACCCTTTGCCAGCTTAGCGATGAGAAAGCCGAAGGGGATGCTGCCAATGAAGTATGAAATAATGGGACCACAAATAGCTTCCATGAACACCGGAAAAATCCTTTCTTAATTTTTATGAAAATATCTTAAAAAAACCGCGGTATGCGCCACCAGAGTTTATGAATAGCATGCCGGGAGTGGCTCTGACGGAGGTACTTTTTCCAATCTTTATCAAGTGCATTACCCCAGAGCAGGTATGATCTAAAAAACCGAATCTTGTCCGTCCGAGAAATGAAACCCATTTTTTGATGCAGAGACGTGTTTGTCCTGCCTGACAACCACCGGAGCTTTTCTACGGACCGGTCGAGACGCAGGAGATTTTTCATTCTCTTGTCGATATTGAGTTTTTCTGTAACCACGGATTTGTCCAGATCGATGATATACGCATGGAATTCTCCGGTGCTGTCGTGTTTTACGAGGATATTTTTCAGATGTAAATCCGCATGAAATATCCCTGCATCATGCATATTTCTCAAAAGTCCCGCAATCGCACGGATTACAGGCCTTTTAAATTTTTGTATGAACGTGCCAGAAGATTCTGTTATCAATTGGATAAGGTCTACCGCGTCAGGGATCTCCCTGGAGATAAAGTCTGCCGTATAGAATAGACCCCATAGCCTCCTCTTGATTACAGCAACTACTTCCGCCGACAGTACATCTTTTTGAAGGGCAATTTCATTGATCGCTACTTCGTTGACCGGTCTATTCTCGTTATAAAAGATGCCACCCAAAAGTTTGCCGAACAAGCCGCCATGCCGGTAGTTTCGGATAATCAACCTTTCCCTGCTGTTTCCGGAGAGGGGAATGGTCCGATACGCACCTCTTCCATATTTTACGGTACCACTCGTTTTCCTTTTGTCTTCAAAGGTTTCCGGGTGAAAAACCATATTGAACAAAAGTTCCCGATATTGGTCTTTTACCAATAAAGTGGTATTGCCTTGTTTCAACAGGGAAAAAGCGGGTAACGTCATTGATTTTGTTAGCATCAGCGTTATTGTTTCAGGGGAAGCGTGATTCGTCAGCATGCCGTCTTGAAAAAACTGCCTTGCGTACGATTATATATCAGCACGGAAATGAATACAAACGCAAATTGAATTCTTATTGAAAACCAGTTATGCAAAGCTTATAGTAATTCAATTGTATAGGAATTTTCATTTTATTTAAGCGAGTTTTGGGGATGTAGTAGCGGTAGGGTGGATTAAGCGAGAGCGAATCCACCTTTCCTGGAAGTAGTATTGGTGGATTCGGCGTAAAAACCAACGCCTTAATCCACCCTACTCATAAGTAATTCAAGTATAAAAAAGAAAACCACGGTAGTTTCAAAAGATGGAAAAACGATTCGATAATCTCAAGAATATTCTGATTGTACGGTTGGGAGCCATGGGTGACATTATTCATGTTATGCCGGCCGTAATAAACTTGAGGCGGACATTCCCTGATGCCTCCCTCGTGTGGCTTGTGGAAGACAAGGCGCAAGGCCTGGTTGAAGCGCTTCCGGGGATTGACGAAGTCATTGTCTTTCCCAGAAAGAAATGGCAAACGGCCCTTCGGCATCCACGCAAATATTTTACCGTAGCTGCTGAACTGCGTGCGTTCTTGCGGAAATTAAGGGAAAGGGAATATGATGTTGCCCTCGATTTCCATGGTAATTTTAGAAGCGGGTTATTGGCTTATTTGAGTAACGCAAAGACACGGGTTGGTTTTTCAAAAGGGTATTGTAAGGAAGCGAATTATATTTTTACGAATGTACGGATGAAACCGCACCAGAAGAAGATGCACAGAATCGAAAAATATTTCAGTCTTCTTCAGGGCATGGGTATCACGGTATACTACCAAAGGCCGGAATTTTCGATTTCAGATAACGACCGTCGTTCTGTCGATGATTTTATTTCCCGGCATCATCTTCAGGAAAAACCTGTTGCAATCCTTCATCCGGGAACCAGCATGTTTGGTAAATTCAAGCGCTGGCCGCCTGAAAACTACGCCATGCTTGCGGACAGATTAATAAAAGAAATGAACTACTCGGTTGTTTTTACCTGGAGTGAACCGGAATACAACCTGGTACAACAGATACTTTCGTTGATGCAGTATCACGCCACGATTGCATGCAGGACTGCATCGGTAAAACAACTGATAGCCTTATTACAACGCGCGCATCTTTTTATTGGCGGGGATACAGGACCAACCCACCTTGCTTCGTGCATGGGAATTCCTACCATTGCAATCTTTGGACCTAAGGATCCTTCTCTTTATGCCCCTTACGATGACAATGCCGTGGTGGTAAGAAAAGATATTCCCTGTAGCCCTTGTGAGAGACGGACCTGTGATCACGTTACCTGTGTCTCCTCTATTACCCCGGAAGATGTCTTTCGTGCTGTTCTTGAGTTGACTAAAGCACCTTTGCCCTTTGGTGTGCAATGACCGGTATCTGATGTCATTCTGAAGACGAAAAGACGTGATACGGGAGAGGTAATACAAAACATGCATGGAATAAAGAACCGGAAGAAAAGAAGTTTGACTTTTTCTATGTTGCTTGATAATATAACTTTTCTTTACTAATCGCTAAAATTAAAAAAGGAGCTTGCCAATTGTGGAACCTGTGGGTATTTTCGATTCAATAAAAACCCTCATGGATGAGGTTGAAACACGATTCCATAAAGAATTGCAGCCGAGCAACAATTCTTTAGCCGATCTTATTATTCACATCAGCAAATATAAAGGAAAACGATTACGACCGGCCTTGGTGTTATTATCAGGGAAATGCGCAGGGAGTGTCGTGCCTCAGCATGTAGACATTGCCGTGGTCGTGGAAATGGTTCATACTGCAACACTGGTTCATGACGATATCATCGACGAGGCCGCAATGAGAAGGCACGTTGAAAGTATCAATTCAAAATGGGGGAGAGAAATATCCATCCTCTTTGGAGACTACCTGTTTTCCCGGGGATTTACGATCCTGTCTTCCCTTGATTCTCAAATTGCAACCCTTCTGCTTTCTCAGACGGTGAACATTATGTCAGAGGGAGAACTCATCCAGCTGCAAAGGCGGTATGATATTGGATTGAGTGAAAATGACTATTTTGACATTATCGAACGAAAAACAGCCTCTTTATGCGCTGCCAGTTGCCGTTTGGGGGCTACGTTCGCCGGAGCCAATCGAAAAATTTCTGATATGTTGTCCACGTACGGCTTAAAGATCGGTATGGCATTCCAGATTGTGGATGATTGCCTTGACGTGATGGGCACGGAAGAAGAAATTGGAAAGTCATTAAACACGGATATCCAGAAAGGCAAGCTCACCCTGCCGCTCATTCACCTGATGAACCAACTTCCCAAAAACAAACTTGAATCAGCCCGGGAACTGATATTTCAGCATGACGCAAGAGAAACGAAAAGCGCCATTATGGAACTGTTAACAGAGCATGATGCGGTGGAATATGCCTTTGCTACCGCAAAAAATATGGTGAAACAGGCACAAGAGGAGATTGCCCCGCTGCCTGCCTCTCCCTACAAAACGACACTCATGGAACTGGCAGATTACATCGTAACGCGAAGGACTTAAAAATCGGAGAATATATTTATGATTAGCATGCCCGGTGGTTGGGAGTGGATCGTAATCGGTATTATTGTTTTTGTCGTATTTGGTAAGAGACTTCCAAATACCATGAAAACGATAGGGAAAAGTTTTGCGAACTTCCGGCAGGGTTTTAAAGGTGTTGAGAAAGAGATAAAAGAGGTTAAAGAAATCAAGAACGATATCGATACCATTACAAAACTAAAAATAAGCTAACGACCAGTTGCTACTTCTCGTTTTTCACATCCGCAAAATGAAATTTCATTCCATCCGCCGCGGCAATAATCTTTAATCCCATCTCTTGTGATAGTCGTTCGGCAACGATACGGGGTTGCGCCTTGATCATCGTCATACCAAAATGATTTAATATCGTTACCTTCGGCTTCAGGGCATTGACAATTTCTTTTACATCTGCAATGCTGAGATGATAAAGCCAACTCTTCATATCTTTATCCACGGTATAACGAACTACGTTGACAATTAAAATCTCACCCGTATAATACTTCAATAATTCCGGAAAAAAGCGAGTGTCTACAATCAATGAAATGGTATAGTTCTGAGTAAAAAAATTTATACCGTAAGTCTCACTGGGATGTTGATGTCTCAGGGGTGTTTCGAAAGACACCGTATCAGAGAGCTTATATCTGCCGCCCTCTCTGATGATTTCTATCTGAAGGATATAACTTCTTACATATTGAAAAACAACAGGATCTTCTGTTAAGGCATCTTCAGGGGTATAAAGGGCGCCACGCTGCTTGAACCCGCCTTCGGTCATCGCTTCAATCATGACATTCACATCCGCGGCATGATCGAGGTGCCGGTGGGTAAGAATGATGGCATCCAATTTCATCGGGTCCATCTTCGGTCTGCTTGAAATGCACCTCACCAAACAGCCCGGTCCGGGATCGACCAATACGTTAAAACCCTGCAGGGAATACCACATGCCGCCTGATGCCCGCAATTGCTTGGATACGACAATCCTGGCGCCAGCCGTCCCAAGAAATTTCACAAAATCGGTTTCGGATGTATTTTCCATATTTAACAATAATACTAAAAATTACGCTTGAAGTAGGAACGATGAATGATAGGAATCACGTCGTTACTGCTGATTAACGCAGTTAACATCCTTCTCGATAAAAGACAAGGGGATGACTCTCTTGGCTTCCTATCCTGTTCGGCATCAGAAATCGAGCGAACTTTTTACCTCTTTGACGGTCTGGCTTTTGATCGTATGGGTGTATATCATGGTAGTCCTTACATCGCTGTGTTCCAGCATCTCCTGGATAGTGCGGATGTCGTAGTTGGCCTGCAAGAGGTGGGTGGCGAAACTGTGGCATAAGGTATGGGAAGATACCCTCTTCTCCTCATAATTTCAGCCTTTCTCACCGCATTCTTAATTGCCTGCTGTACATGGGTTTCATAAAGATGATATCACAGTAAAAGGCAGAGTCCGGCACCTGTCCTTCTTCCCCTTTCCTTCATGCACGGTCAACACACCTGCATAGAAATTGAAATTGTGCACCCTGAGTTTCAGGCATTCTGACAAACGCAGACCGCAACCGTACAGTAGCTTGATTGTATAGGAATTTTCATTTTATTTAAGCTGGTTTGCGGTAGGGTGGATTAAGCGAGAGCGAATCCACCTTTCCAGGAAATAGTTGTGGTGGATTCGGCGTAAAAACCAACGCCTTAATCCACCCTACTCGTAACTTGACAATAAGGTTATACGGACTACTGAGATTTTTCAGGACAACATCAATTTCTTCCCGCGAAAGCGCAACAGGTATATGGCACCTTCTCTTCGCCCGAACATTGTCCCTCTGATCTCCGAAATCTCTCTTGATCGCATAACGATAAAAAAACAAGAGGGCATTAAACGCCTGATTTTGGGAAGACGCAGAGACATTCTCCCTGATTGCCAGGAATCGTAAAAACTCCTTCGCATCGGCTGAAGACAAATCCCCGGGAGGCTTGTTTTTCAAAAAAAGCTGGAACTTTCTGACCCATAATGAATAGAACTTTAATGTTTTTGGCGAATAGTGTCTTGTCTTTATCTCGGCAAACAACTTAGTGTGAGCCTTTTTCCATTCAGCAATTGGGTCATGGGATTTCATCTCTGATGCCGGATTTACCTTACGTGACGGTAACGCGTTGGGTTTTCCGTAGGGTTGATTATATTTATGACAGTAATCAAGATAGTATTGCAGTCATTTCTTATAATGATTATGGTATGAAACCTGTATTTTAACCACAATTCATTTGGGATATTGATCATTGAATAAATATCCTCTTTTCTGTTTATCACACAAAAAGTGATGTTAGTCGGAAATAATATACGTATTTTTATATTTTTTGTCAATAATCTATTGTTTTATATTGACTTTCAATTTTTGTTTTGATAAAAGACAGAAACTGTATAATAATTTGTTAGACATCAGGAGATATTGCATGTCGTTTGCGTTTGTGTGTGCTGGATGGTTTGTAGGCTACTTTCTTCTGCGGTTTGGAATGGTTAGCAGGGGTAACATGTGCCAAGTTATCCAGTTTATTGGAGGCTTGCTTTGCACAGCAGTTTTGATTTCTTCGTTTTTCTTTGTGGGTTGGCTAAAAGCACTGCTGGGTTTGGCCGTTTTTTCGTTTGTCATTACTCCAATTGTTGAAATCATCATTGGCCGTATTGGAGCAGCAATTAATATCCCGTATCAAAAGGTCTAACAAATCGTTCAAGCGGACGCGGCACACGCCGCCGCGCCGCTTAACTCTAAATGTTGTGCGTCATGTAAGACATAAAGCAGGAGGTCTATTCAAGATGAAGATTCTGGTAACGGGCAGCACCGGCACAGTTGGCTCTGAAGTGGTCAAGGAGCTTCATAAGCGCAACGCTGCGGTTCGCGCTCTTGTCCACAGCGGGGGCAAGGGTGGCGACTTGCCGACGGATGTTGAAGTTGTCGTCGGCGACCTACTGGACCCGGTAGCGGTCCAAAAAGCGCTTGACGGTGTAGACAAACTTTACCTATTGAACGCTGTCGTTCCCGATGAGCTTACACAGGGACTCATAGCCTACGATCTAGCGAAGAGTCTCAAACTACAACAGGTCGTTTATCACTCGGTCTTCGAAGTAGACCGATTTAAGGACGTTCCACACTTTGCTTCTAAACTTGCTATCGAGAACGCACTAAAAGAGTTTGACGTTCCTTTTACCATTCTCCGCCCGAGCTACTTCTTCCAGAACGACAAGGCGTTAAAGGAGCCGCTGGTGGAGGCCGGCGTCTATCCGGTGCCCCTGGGAACGCGCGGCATTTCGGCGGTGGACGTGCGTGACATCGCGGAGGCCGCTGCCATTGCGCTAACGACCAATGGTCACCAGAGAAAAACATACAATCTCGTCGGCCCGAAAGTCTTGAGCGGCCCGGACGCTGCTTCGATATGGAGCGGACTGCTTCACAGAGAGATTCGCTACGCAGGGGAAGCTCTCGACTCGTGGGAAGAGCAAATGCGGCATAGTGTCCCGTCGTGGATGGCTTTTGACTTGCGTATGATGTTCCAGGGGTATTTGGAGCGCGGCTTTGTTGCAGGCGATGGAGATATCAAGGCATTAACGGAATTGTTGGGGCACCCACCTCGCAGTTACGAAGACTTCGCTCGGGAGACGGCGCTTGCTTGGCAGAACAAAGACGGCTGATCGGTATCCGATACGGTTTCAGCACAGCACTCATGCCGCCCAACAAGGGTGTGCAGCCGACCGCTTACAGCGTCCGCTCATCCGTCGCTTTCGCTTCCAGCGGCGGATGACACCAGCCGTTAGTTGCTAATATTGGCACATGAAAGATGGATAATTAATGAAACTGCCTAATAATACCCTGATTGCGCATGAGAGCTGATACAATATCTATTAGTTCCAAAGAAACGAAACGATAAATCACAATGGTTGGCAAAGGCAGGCGATACCCTTGAAAACTGGCTGTTATTGGAAAATGATTTACGCAACCAGATTTTATCACTCGATGTCGCGCTAATTGAAAATACCCAATATGGTCAAATGTATGAAATCAGAGGAAAATTAACCGGACCGAATGGAA
>WBZY01000151.1_pt1 | contig 65913 bp, 55 predicted proteins | sample 5204191 | NCBI WGS metagenome assembly WBZY01 (sample SAMN12344363, study PRJNA552823) | activated sludge metagenome | biome: Activated sludge suspended growth; feature: Anammox Sidestream; material: Wastewater; isolation source: activated sludge from anammox sidestream of wastewater treatment... | reverse complement strand
GGCGAGCGCGAGCAGGAAGGCGAGGGCATCGTCGATGCCGGGGTCGGTGTCTATGATGATTCGTTTGGGCATATGAATTATTGGTAATTGGTAATTTGTAATTCACCCATCTTGCGGGCACTCAATCCCGAAGGGATGGCAGAATTATAGAAAATGGGAAAATTCACCATCAAATCCCGAAGGGATGATATATCCTCATATACAACCTATGACACCCTTCGGGGTTGGTTCTGTTTTGTATTCTCTCTATATTCATTTCACTCCTTCGGAGTTGCGACTACATGAGGTGGGTCATTAATTTTGAAAGCGGTGTGTTGATTATGATGAGACAGGAGACTAGAGACTTGTCCTGAGCGAAGCCGAAGACGTAGAGATTATTTTTTCGACTTCCTCTTTCATTGGCAACGATGGTTGCGCGCCGAATTTTGTGGTTGCTAACGCGCCGCATGCGCAACCAAAACGGACAGCCTCTTCGAGCGATTTGTTTTCCAGCAGGGATGTTGCAAAACCTCCAATGAATGCGTCGCCAGCGGCGGTGGTATCCACTACTTCCACTTTGAACATGTGTATCTGCTTGCTTGCTTCCGAGTTCACCAACAACGCGCCTTTGCTTCCCAGGGTCACGATCACGTTCCTCGCGCCGCGTCTCAGCAAGTCTCTGGCGGCAGATTCGGCGGAGGGGATGTCTTCGATCTTCTGACTTGTCAACAACGACAATTCCGTTTCGTTGGGGATGATATAGTCGGCGAGGGCGATCAATTCATCGGGCAATTGTTGCGCAGGCGCGGGGTTCAAAATCACGCGGACGTTATTTTCCTTGGCGCGTTGCGCGGCGCGAAGAACAGCAGGGAGGGGGATTTCGAGTTGGAGCAACAGTAATTGGTAATTGGTAAATGGACTATTGTCTACATCGGCGATTGAAACGTTGCCGTTCGCTCCTGCGGATAACACAATGCTGTTCTGTCCATTGGAGTCTACAATGATGATCGCTGTTCCAGTCGAAGAATCATCGCGTTGGACCAGGCTCGAATCCACTCTGTTTTGCTTGAGATTCTCAAGAAGAAAATCGCCGAAGTTATCGTTGCCCACGCGCCCCAGCATCGAAACGTTCGCTCCAAGTCTCGCCGCCGCGACGGCTTGATTCGCTCCCTTGCCGCCGGGGATCACGCGCAGGTCTTCGCCGCTGATCGTCTCGCCGGGTTGAGGAAAGCGCGGCGCGCGCGCGACAAGGTCTGCATTGAGCGAGCCGACAACGAGGATATCGAGCATGTTTGAATTGTAATTCAAAAGTGACAGTCACCTTAAAGGTGACTGTCACTTTGTGTTGTGCCCCCACGGGAATTCGAATCCCGGTTTAAGCCTTGAGAGGGCTTCGTCCTGGGCCACTAGACGATGGGGGCAAATCCTTAATCAAGCGGGCGGGATTGTATCATCCCAAATATCAGCCGTCAACGAGAAAGGCGTGGACTTCGCCCGGTCCATGCACGCCGATGGTGTGGACGCTTTCGATGTCGCCCGTTGCGGATGGTCCCGTGATGAAGACTGCCGATTTTGTGTTTTTCACAAGGTGGATGACATTTTCCAACGATGGATAGATTTGCGACGTGCGCAACACCGCAAGATGGATTTCGGGAAGTAGCGACGCGCGCAGTGATTTCCCCTCGCCATCCGCTTCAAGCATGGACCCTGTGTCTGCCACGCCGCATTGAGCCTTTGTCACCCCCGCGCGGATTGCGGGATCGGGTTCGCGGGTGAAGGTGATGCCTGCTTGTGTGAGCATGTCTTCATTCAAAACATTTGGCTCAAGTTGAATTCGATTGATGTCCCGTGATTGCAAAAACTGAATAATGGATTGCGTCGGGTCTTCGGCGTGATGGACATGTCCATGCACGGCGGTTAGTTCTTGTGTGAAGCGTTCAACATTTTGGAGTGCAGGAGCTTGCTCCTGCGTTATCTTTTTGCTCACAGCATTTAATTCTGCGGCTTTCATTTGTAAATCCGACAGCGAGCTGTCGGACTCCAGAAATTTTTCACGAAATGGTTTTGGTGCAAACCTTGGTAAATCCTTGCTGTAGCCCCAGCCTGTGAATGCGGGTAAACGAATCCACTGCGAGAAAAGCGAAAGGAGTGGACTCGTCAGCGCCGCGAATTTTTGGGCGAGGGTAAACAGGCGTCGGTGGCGGGCGAAGCGGCTGTACATCCGAAGAGAGAAAGTGGAGAGTGGAGTTAATCCATGAGGGTTAGACGACTTGAGACTTGAGACTTGAGACTGTCCTGCGCGAACGCGCACCAGCAACTTTGGCAGGTCAATGTCCACTGGGCAGGCGTCTTTGCATGCGCCGCATAGCGTGGACGCTTGCGCGAGCGGGACGAATTCGCTTCCGAAGAGTCCCGCCGAGATGACCGAGCCGATGGGTCCTGAGTATGGACTTTTGTATGCGTGCCCGCCGATCTCGCGGAAGATGGGGCAGGCGTTGAGACACGAGCCGCAACGGATGCAATACAACGATTCTTTGAGAGGCGAGTTGCGTAAACGAGTGCGTCCGTTGTCGAGGAGGATGAAGTGACGTTGTTGATTCGGCAATGGGCTGTGAACGATCTGCGTGTATGAGGTGAGTTTTTGCCCAGTGGCTGAGCGCGGTAGCAGGGACAGCATCAGCGCGAGATCGTCGAGGGTGCGGACGATGCGCTCCATGCCGATGAGCGCGATGTGGATCGGAGGCAGGGTGGTGACCATGCGTCCGTTCCCCTCGTTGGTGACGAGGCAGATCGCGCCTTCCTCGGCGATTGCGAAGTTCGCGCCTGTGATGCCCACGTCTGCTGTGAGGAACACTTCGCGCAACACTTTCCGCGCGGTATTGGTCAGTGTGGGAATATCTTCAGTGTAGGGGATGTCGAGTTTTTCGTGAAAGAGTTGACCGACATCCTGCCGTTTCAAATGCAACGCAGGCGTGATGATGTGACTCGGCTTCTCGCCGCGCAGTTGCACGATGAACTCGCCGAGGTCGGTTTCAACGACGCGGATATTTTCTTTTTCAAGCGCATGGTTGAGGTTGACTTCCTCGGTGACCATGCTCTTCGATTTTGCGACAAGAGCTTTTTTACCACGAAGGTCACGAAGGGGCACTAAGGATTTTTCTTTTTCACTTTGTGTACTTTGTGTCCTTAGTGGTAAAGATTTTACGATTTCCAACACGATCTTCACCGCCTCCGCCGCGTCTTTTGCGCGATGGACGATGACTCCGTTCGCTTGGGCTGTGGCTGTGAATTGATCGAGATACGAATCGAGATTCTCGATCGCCTCCGCGCGGACGGCGTGGGCGCGTTGACGTCTCTCGCGCCAATCGGGCAAGGTCTCCAGCGCGTTGATCCTGCGCGTCACGCGCCGCTCGGCGTTGAGGTCTAACGCGTTTTGAAGATGCTGGTTCGCAAGCGATGTGCGAATTCTTTGACGGAATTGATCCATGTTGTTTCTTTCGCTGGTGATTGAGGAGCGAATTTGTCGCCCCAGCGTTTTCGTTTTTCCATCATTCCTTCGGCGGTTTCATTGCGCGTTTGCGCGATGATCTGCATTGCCTGTTCGCTTTCGATTCCTCGCCAACGGAGCAACGCGTACGCAACCAATCCCGTCCGATGGACGCCTGCCGAGCAATGAATGAGTATGGAATTGTTATTGTCGAGCAATTGCGCGAGTTTTGGCATGACTTCAATGAGGCGGTCATGCGCTTCGCCTTCTGGAAAATTTCCATTAGGAAGCGGCGCCCAAACCCACTCAATGTTTGCCGCGCGAGCCATGTCGCCGTACCGTTGCGCTCCTTCGCTTTCTTTGAGCAAGGTGATAATGTGTGTGCATCCCATCTGACGCAAAAGCGGAAAATCGATGCGGCGGGGACGATGATACACGGCAAATCTTCCTTTGCCGACGGGGACAAATTTGACGTTTAGCGAATCGGTCATGTTGCGTTCAACACTTCCGCAATATGAACAACCTGCTGGCTTTTCTTCTGCCTGTGCAATCCGCCTGCGATGTGCATTCGGCATCCCGCTTCGAGTAAAACTAAAGTGGGCGATTCCGATCTTTCGAGATTCGATATTTTTCGTTTGAGCAATTCTGCTGAAAGTTCGGGGTGTTCGACAGAGAAAATCCCGCCGAAGCCGCAACAATCTTCCGCGGCGGGCAACTCGATGATAGTGGCGCCTTTCACGTTGGCGAGCAGGGTGCGCGGCTGGCGGTCTATCCTCATCCCGCGCAATGCGTGACAAGTCGGATGATACGTGAGGACTCCGTCCCAGCGCGCGCCGACATCGGTGACGCCGAGTCTGTCTACGAGGTATTCGGTGAATTCAAAGACGCGATTCGCCAACGCCTGCGCGCGCGGAAGCCAAACAGGATCATCGCGGAATAATTCGATGTAGTTGTGTTTCATCATGTGAGCGCATGAGCCTGAGGGCAGGACTACGTCGCCCGTCGTTTTTTCAAACACTTCAATCGTGTGTTGCGCGATCGGACGCGCCTCCGCGTGCAAGCCCGCGCTGAAGGGAGGTTGTCCGCAACAAGTTTGGTCGCGGGCGAAGTCCACGTCAATGCCGAGGCGGCGGAGAATGCTCACCATCGCCTCACCAGTTTGAGGGTAGAAAGAATCGACGAGGCACGTCACGAAGAGTTGGATGCGAGGCATGGGATTGAGTATACACGTATACAGGTAGAGAGGTAAACAAGTCATCACGTGTCTACGTGTTTCCTTGTTTACCCGTTTACTTTTTTTCGATTATCATTACAACCATGATGACCTCATTCAAAACACAACTACCAAAACCCGTTGACTTGCCGAAACAAATTTCGCGCTTGCATGAACTTTCATACAACCTGTGGTGGACGTGGCATCCCGAAGCCGCGCGTCTGTTTGGGCGGCTCGATTATGAATTGTGGGAACGGCTTGGGCATAACCCGATCCGACTCTTGCGCGAGATCGAGCGCGCGCGATTGAAACAAGCGGTGAACGATAAAGATTATTTGAAATTATACAAAACGGTCTTTGCAGATTTCGATTCGTATTTTTCGGATTCGCAAACGTGGACGCATCGGACTCATCCTGAATTTGATTCGCGTCCCATCGCGTATTTCTCGATGGAGTTTGGTCTGCACGAAACGCTCCCCATTTATTCGGGCGGACTTGGCGTGCTGGCGGGCGATCATTTGAAAGAAGCGAGCGATCTTGGTTTGCCCATCACCGCGGTCGGCTTCATGTACGCGCAGGGATATTTTTCGCAACGCATCAGCGAAGACGGCTGGCAGGAAGCGTTGAACAACATGCTCGTGTTGGAAGACTTGCCAGTTCTGCCCGTGTTGGACAAAGACGGCAAGCGCGTCACGCTTGAAGTAGAACTCACCGATCGAAGCATCGCGTTGCAAATTTGGGAAGCGCGTGTTGGGCGCGTGCCGTTGTATCTGCTCGATTCGAATGTCGAAGGTAATTCAGAATTGGATCGCTTGCTCACCGCGCGTTTGTATTGGTCCGATCTGGATCGCCGCGTGATGCAGGAGGTGTTGTTGGGCATCGGCGGCGTGCGCGCATTGCGGACTTTGGGATACAACCCCGCGGTCTGGCACATGAACGAAGGACACGCGGCATTTCTGACCTTGGAGCGGGCGCGCGAACTTGTAGCTGGTGGCGCGTCATTTGAGGACGCCATCGCAAAAACGCGCGGACAAAACGTCTTCACCACGCATACGCCTGTCCCTGCGGGGAATGATGAATTCCCGTTGTGGTTGATCGAAAAATATCTTGGCGGCATCTATCCGCAATTGAATCTCACGCGCGAACAATTCTTCGACATTGCCAAACATCCAAAGGGGCACAGCGAAGCCTTCAGCATGGGCATCCTTGCCTTGCGAAATTCAGACGGGCGCAACGCGGTCTCTGAGTTGCATGGCGAGGTCTCGCGCAAGATGTGGAATTTTTTGTGGGCAGATAAAGCGGAGAAGGATGTCCCGATCACCTACGTGACCAACGGAGTCCACACCGCGAATTGGATGGCGCGGCGTCTGACGAATCTCTTCATCAAGCATCTCGGCTCCGATTGGTACGATCATCTCGACCAGCCTGAGTTTTGGTCGCAGATCGACGAGATCCCTGACGCGGAGTTGTGGGCGGTCCGTTTGCATCTCAAACGCAAACTTTCTTTTTACTTGCGAGAGCGCGTCCGTGAACGCTGGACGCGCGGAGGATTCCACCCCGTGCAGGTTGTCTCCTCTGGAGTCTTGATCAACCCTTACGCATTGACGATCGGATTCGCCCGTCGGTTTGCCACGTACAAGCGGGCGAGTCTCGTCATGCGCGACGTGGAGCGATTGCTGAACATCGTCAACAAGCCGAACATGCCTGTGCAAATTTTATTCGCGGGCAAGGCGCATCCCGCCGACGAGCCAGGCAAGCAATTGATCCAACAGGTGTATCGAACCGTGAAAAAAGCGGAGACGGGCGGCCGCATTGTCTTCATCGAAGACTACGATATGAATCTTGCGCGCTATCTCGTCCAAGGCGTGGATGTGTGGATGAACACGCCGCGTCGTCCGCTGGAGGCGAGTGGCACGTCTGGAATGAAAGCCGCGCTCAACGGCGCGTTGAACTTCTCCGTGCTGGATGGCTGGTGGCGCGAAGCGTACAACGGCAAGAACGGCTGGTCCATTGGGCGCGATGAACAGATTGATAACTCCGACGAGCAGGATGCCGAAGACGCCGAGAGTTTGTACAGCACGCTCGAGAACGAGATCATCCCGCTGTATTACGACCGCGACCCGAAAGAAATTTCCCACGAATGGATCGCGCGCGTGAAAGATAATCTGAAAACGAACATCCCTCAATTCTCCACGCGCCGCATGGTCAAACAATATGTGGAGAATTTATACGTGAAGGCGTTGAAATAGATTTTAAACAAAAAGGGCACGAAGGTCACTAAGGTTTGTGTAGCACAACGTGACGAACCCGTTTAGATTTTCTTTCCCAATCTTTCGGGACAAAGTCGAAAACCAAAACCACGATCATCATCCGATAAAACTTTGTGTTCTTTGTGTCCTTCGTGGTAAAAAAGAAATGGAACAATTATGATCCCTGAAATCACCACCACCGACCTCGCCGCAAAACTTAACTCCGATGAGCAATTCATCCTCCTCGACGTGCGCGAACTCGAAGAGTTGACGTACGCCAAATTGACTGACAGCAGGCTGGAGGTCACGCCGATGAGCCGATTGGCGGAGGAGGGGTTGAACGCGTTGTCCGAATTCGCAAGATCACAAGACGCGACGATTTACGTCATGTGTCATCACGGCAACCGCAGTGGGCAAGTCACCGCGTGGCTGGCGCAACAGGGATGGAAAAATGTCTTCAACGTGGCAGGCGGGATTGACGATTACGCGCGGCGGATGGATTCGTCGGTGGGGAGGTATTGAGGAACGTAAACACGGAAACAAGTAAACATGTACACACGAAAAGCGAGTCCTCAAAATGCTGAGGACTCGCCTTGTCTCCCTGTCTACGTGTGTACTTGACTACTTGACTACTTAACTACTTGACTACTTCCCCCCAAACACAAACTCCCCGTTCTTATAAAACAACTCTCCATCCACCGTAATTTCAGAATCGGTTCGCAAATCGCAGATCATGTCCCAATGGATCGCGGACTTGTTCTTCGATCCCGTTTCGGGGTAGCCCGCGCCGAGCGCCATGTGGAAGGTGCCGCCGATCTTTTCGTCGAACAAAATATTGCCCGTGAATTTGTTGATGTCGAAATTTGTGCCAATGGCAAACTCGCCGACGTGACGCGAGCCTTCGTCGGACTCAAGCATCTTGATGAGATACGCTTCGTTCTTCTCCGCCGTCGCGCGTTGGACACGTCCGCGATTGAACGTGAGTTCCGCGCCTTCGACAGCCACGCCGCCGTAAATGGCGGGGTAGGTGTATTTGACCCAGCCGTTCAACGAGTCTTCCACAGGTCCTGTGAAAATTTCCCCATCGGGCATGTTGTATCTGCCAGTTGAATTCATGAACGAGCGACCTTTGATCGAGAGAGTTAAATCCACATTTGGTCCGCGCAAGGTGACGATGCTTTTCCCCGCGAGAAAATCAATCGCTTTTTGTTGTCCCGCCGCTGTGCTGTTCCAGTACGCGATTGGATCATCTTCGTGCGCGTGAACTGCCCCAAAAACAAAATCCTCGTAGTCTTTCAAACTCATGCCCGCGTCTTGCGCGTACGCGTCGGTGGGGTAGAGGGTGGTGACCCATTTGAACTTGCCCTCGCCGCCGCGCCTCATCTGCGCTTCTGTGATTCCGCTGATGGCTTTGCCGCGTCTCTGCGCTTTGACGGGGTCAAGGTTCGTCGTGCCGCGCGTGTTCGTCGAAGAATGGATGCGGATGCGGCTTTCGAATTCGTCGTACGCCAGTTTGTAAAACGTTGGAACGAAATCGAGTTGCGAGTCGTTGGCGTACGTGAGATAAAACTCGTCCTGGCTGAATGGCATCATCCCAGGCAGGGCAACCATCGGGTGCGGATGCCCGCCCTTCTCCATGATCTGAATAAACAACTCGCGCACAAGCGGCTCGGCGGCGGTCGTCGCTTCGATCAGCACGCGGTCGCCTGGCACAACGCGCGCGGAATGTTCCACCAAAACTTTAGCAAATTTTTGAACTCGTGAATCAGCCACGGCAATTCTCCTATGTTCGTGTTCATGTCATTCTGAGCCCCGAAGGGGCGAAGAATCTCCATTGCGCCAAGAGACTCTTCGCTATCGCTCAGAGTGACATGGTTAGTTAAGCAAATTATATCACTCGCTCATCGGGTATACTTTCCCCGCAACTAATCTCTAGTCTCCAGTCTCTAACCTCTAACCCAATGAAACAACTCCTCCAAAACATCAAAACAGGCAAAGCCACCATCGAAGACGTGCCGATGCCGACTCCGCGCGAGGGGCAGGCGCTTGTCAAAGTGGCAACCAGCCTCGTGTCCGCAGGGACCGAGCGCATGGTCGTCGAGTTTGCCGAAAAGAGTCTCGTCGGCAAAGCGCGTTCGCGTCCCGACCTCGTCAAGCAAGTCCTCGACAAAGCGCGGCGCGAAGGCGTGGTCAACACGATGCAAGCCGCGTTCAATCGCCTCGACCAGCCGATGGCGCTTGGCTACTCGTCTGCTGGCACGATCGTCGCGCTCGGCAAAAATATGCGCGGTATCAAAGTGGGTCAGCGCGTGGCGTGCGCGGGCGGCGGATTTGCCGTCCATGCCGAATACAACGTCGTGCCGCGCAATCTCTTAACGCCTCTTCCAAAAAATGTTGACTTTGAATCTGCCGCGTTCACCACGCTCGGCGCGATCGCCCTGCACGGATTTCGCCTCGCGGAGCCGCAACTCGGCGAGAACGTCGCGGTGATCGGTTTGGGTTTGCTGGGATTGTTGACGATTCAAATCGCATCCGCCGCTGGATGCAACGTCTTGGGCATTGACCTCGACCCCAAGCGGATAGCCCTCGCTTCTTCTCTCGGACTGGAGGCTGTCTCGCGCCAACGAGCGGAATCTACCTCCCAGCTTTTTACCGCCAACCGCGGCTTCGACGTGGTTCTCATCTGCGCCGACACTCCCTCCAATGATCCCGTTGAACTTGCAGGTATCATCGCGCGCGATCGCGCGCGAGTCGTTGCAACTGGCGCAGTCGGTTTGACGCTCCCAAGAAAAATTTACTACGAAAAAGAACTCTCCTTCATCAACTCGCGTTCCTACGGACCTGGTCGCTACGACTCGAATTACGAAGAAAACGGACAGGACTATCCGCTCGGCTACATCCGCTGGACGGAGGGTCGCAACTTTGAGGCGGTCGTTGACTTGATGGAAAGTGGAAAGTTGAAAGTGAAACCGCTGATTACGCATCGCTTCCCCATCGAAAAAGCGACTCAGGCGTATGATGTGATTACGGGGAAGAAGAAAGAGTCGTTTCTCGGCGTGGTGTTGACGTACCCTGATAGCGAGTGGAAAGTAGAAAGTAGGGCAATCCACTTTCCACTTTCCAAACCTACGAAGAATGCAACGGTTAATCTCGGCGTCCTCGGCGCTGGTCTCTTCGCCAACTCCGTCCTGCTCCCCTCCATCAAAAAAGTGGACGGCATTCAGCTCGTTGGCATCGCCTCCTCTGGCGGACTCCACGCCCAACACGCGGGCAAAAAGTTTGGCTTCAAATATGCTACTTCGAGTGACGATGAAATCATCAACGACCCGAACATCAACACCGCCGCTATTCTGACTCGCCATGATTCTCATGCAGAACTTGTTGTCAAAGCCTTGAAAGCAGGGAAGCATGTGTTTGTAGAAAAACCATTGGCGATAAACAGTGATCAGTTATCGGTAATCAGTAAGCAGTTGACGAAGACTGATAACTGTTCACTGATGACTGGCTTCAACCGCCGCTTCGCCCCTCTCGCTCAAAGTCTCCAGTCTCAAATCTCCAATCTCAAATCTCCCCTCCATGTGCATTACAGAGTCAACGCAGGCTACCTCCCTCCCACACACTGGACTCAAGACCCCAACATCGGCGGCGGACGAATCATCGGCGAAGCCTGTCACTTCATTGACTTCATTACCTTCCTCGTCGGCGTGGCTCCCGTCTCTGTGACGGCACACGGCTTGCCCAATGAAGGCAAATACAGCGAAGATAATGTCTCGATGACTTTCACATTCCCCGATGGCTCCATTGGTGTTGTGGATTATCTCGCCAACGGCGACAAATCCTTCCCGAAAGAACGTGTGGAAGTATTTTGCGGCGGCATGGTCGCGGTGTTGGATGATTTTGTGTCGTTGCAAATTACTCGAGAAGGAAAGATGAAAGAGGAAAGAGGGGCGCAAGATAAAGGCTGGGTGAATGAGTGGAGAGCGTTCGTGAAAGCGATTCAAGAGGGAGGCGAACCGCCGATCCCGTATGAGCAGTTGATCGGCGTGACCAAGTCCACGTTTGCGGCGATGGAGTCTTTGCGGACAATGCATACCATCAAATTTTAGGTAACAAACAATTGAGGAGAAATCATCCATGACCATCACACCGTGGAAAGTGCTGGGATCGCGGCACATCCATCCGCGTTTTCGAATTGACGATTGCGAACTCCCTAATGGAAATCATCTGGATGCCATTATCTTTGAGTTCCGTTCGTGGGGAAATGTTCTGGCGGTTACGAAAGATAATCAAGGGGTGTTGATTCGACAGTACCGTCACGGTGTGCGGGATGTGATGTGGGAAATCCCTGGCGGGGTGGTGGATGATGATGAAGATCCGATGGAAGGCGTGATGCGGGAATTGCTCGAGGAGACGGGCTACACGTCATCCAATGTAATTCCACTTGGGAAGTTCCTTCCCAACCCCGCCTTGCAGACCAATTCGATGTTCTGTTATCTAGCCCTGGATGCCGAGAGGGTGGCTGACCAGCACCTCGATGGCGCGGAGGAGATCGAAGTCCATCTTGTGCCGTTGGACGACATCCTGCCGATGATCCAAAATGAACAGATCGTCCACGCGCTCCAAGTCGCCGCGTTGTATCGAGCGTTTGATTATCTCAAGCAGAATAAATAATCAGTATTTTACGGAAGTTCAGGCGGACAGTTTGATCGGCTTTGCAAATCGAGCTGTCGTCTGTCTTGACGCAGTGCAACTGCGTCAAGAACCTGTAAGCGGAGACCCCGAAGGGGTCAAATGATTATAGAAAAGATGGATGTTCGTGTCTAACCCCGAAGGGGTGTCAGAGGTAACAAAAATATGCCATCTGTCGCCACGGCGCCACGCGACGCCTTCAGGATTTGGATCCATGTTTGCGATTTTTATAATCCTGCCATCCCTTCGGGATTGCCGATTGCATTCGATGAATAGATCGCGATGTGGGGCGGTGACTATCGTCGAGAATGTCAAAGTTTGCCAACCGAATGCGGTTTCAAGATAGAAAATCTTGGTGTATAATTTTGGTGCAAACGAACAGTGCAAAGGATTGACACCATGCGAGCCGTAAAAGAACGAATGAATTTGTACATCACCAAATCCCTGATGGACGACTTGCGGAAAGCCGTCCCTGCCCGCGAGCGCACGCGCTTCGTGGAGGATATTTTAGGGCGCGAGTTGAAGCGGCGTAAACTCAAGGAGGCTCTCAAAGCATCCGCTGGGGCATGGAAGGATGAAGATCACCCTGACATGAAGACGGGCAAAGATATTGACCGTTGGCTAAAGAAAGTTCGTAAAGGATTACATCGCGATTTTTCTAAAGATTGGGGAAGGAAGGAATGACTGATTACCTTCTTGATTCGGGGATTTTGATGCGCCATTTACGAAATTACAAAGGATATCCAGAGCTGACCGATCGCCTGGCAGGCGAAGCGATTGTTTTCATTTCTGTGATGACGCGTTTTGAAATAGTGCGAGGTATGAGAATTTATGAACGCGAATCCACGTTTAATCTGCTCGACTCTCTTGATTCGATAGAGATGACGAATGAAATTGCCGACATGGCAGGCGAAATTTACTATTCAGGTCGGGCGCGTGGTGTCACCTTTGGTGAGGCGGATGCTATTATCGCCGCTACAGCCATGCAACACGGCTTGGCGTTGGTCACAACAAATGCAAAACATTTTTCCATGCACAACATGATTGTCTACGAAGCAGATTCCACAGGAAATGTCACCTTGCGAGAATAGATAAGCTTCATGCGAACACGCGCTGGGATCGTACTCATCGAAGATCACAAAGTTGCGCTGATCGAGCGTCACCGCGCGGGGTTGGAGTATTTCGTGTTCCCTGGCGGCGGCGTGGACGAGGGTGAGTCGCCTGAGCAGGCGGCTGCCCGCGAAGCGATGGAGGAGTTGGGGGTTGAGGTTGCGATCAAGCAAAAGGTGGCGGAGATATATTTCGATACAAGCACACAGATTTACTTTTTAGTGGAGCGCGTCGCTGGTGAGTTTGGGGCGGGGACAGGCGAGGAGTTCACCGACTCGGACCCGAGCGATCCGTCGGAAGGGATTTATGTTCCAATCTGAATGCCGATTGATGAATTGTCACAGCGGGGGAATGTTTATCCTGCCGAGTTGGTGGAGATTGTTTTGAAGTCAATGCGTGAGAGATGGAGTAATAGTTGAAATAAGGGGTTGCGTGATGACCCCCTCCGTCACTTCGTGACACCTCCCCCAAATTCCGCGTGTAGATTTTGAATCAGCATAAAAAGTTTGACTGCGGAATTTGGGGGAGGGCAGGGTAGGGGTCGGGAACTTTCTTTTCAGACCTTCGTCAACAACTTAACGCCGTAAGAAAAATCTATTCACTCGGAGGAAGAAATGAAATCTCGCTCTGTTCTATTCACGTTGCTTGTGCTTGTCTCGATTGCGCTTGCCGCATGTGGAGCCGCCGTCCCCGCGACGGAGGCGCCCCTCTATTACATCGAGCCAGCCGCTACCGAAGCGCCTGCGTACGATGAGTTCGCCGCGCAAAGTCAAGATGCGGCAAAGGTTGGGGAGGGCGAACCAGCCGTCCCTGGGGTTGAAGCGTTGCCGCTTCCCACGAATGCCGCGTATGAGATCGCGAATCCATCTGGCGATCTCACGGTGCTGGAACGATCCAATCGCATGATCGTCAAGAATGCGAACATCCGCTTGATGGTGGAGGATACCAACGTTGCGATTGACCGCGCCCTGCAAGTGGTGGGCGACGCGGGCGGATACATCGTCAGTTCGCAGGTGTGGTATCAGGATTATTATGGCAACAGTTTGAAGTACGCGTCGGTGACGATCGGCGTGCCTGTGGTGGAGTTCGAGAATGTGATGCGCCGCCTGCGCGGACTCGCGGTGGATGTGTTGGACGAAAGCGCGACGGGCGAAGATGTGACCGACCAGTATGTTGACTTGCAATCGCAGTTGACGAATCTCGAAGCGACGCGCGCCCGCATTCAAGAATTTTTGAAGGATGCGAAGACGGTGGACGAGGCGTTGCGCGTCAATCAGGAATTGGCGAACATCGAGGCGCAGATCGAACAGATCAAGGGACGCATGAACTATCTCAACGACCGCTCGGCGTACTCGACGATCACTGTCAACTTTGAGCCTGAGTTCCCCATCCTGACGCCGACTCCCACTTCGACTCCCAAGCCGACCGCGACGCCGATCCCGTGGAAGCCTGCGGACACGTTCAACGATGCAACAGACACGGTGACAGTTGTGTATCAGGGAATCGCAAATTTCCTCATCTGGCTGGTTGTGGTGATCCTGCCGATTGTCCTGCCGCCTGCGTTGATCCTGTGGGTGATGTGGAAGTTGTTGACGAGGAAGGCGAAGGGCAGTGAGAAGTGATCGGTGAGTAGTGGGGAGTAATTGGTAATTGGGGATTGGAGAATTAGAGAATTGAGAACAGGGACGGCGAGGGAGGCGCTGTCTCTGTTTTGCATGTTTTCATTTCTGTCCCAAAGGGGCAGCTTCGATGTTGAATTCGTAATAGGCTGTCTCGCCGCCAAAAGGACCGATATAGATGCTTGGTTTGCCGATTTGCCCTAAATACAACTCGCGCGATCCAATCGATAGATCAAGCCAGCCCTCGGCGTAGAGAAAGCGGCTGGAATCAACCCACTGTATCTGTGTCGCGGGCGTATTGGTGTTGTCAAGTAAGGGGATGGCTTCGCCGCATACACTTCCTAGGAACGGACGAAAAACATTCCATTGTTCAAAAACGAAGTGATATGAGTCTGGATGCCAATGCAGAAAATCAACATTCGACATGGCGGTATAAATTGTATCTTTTGTGCCATCGAATGTTGCCAGATGCAACTGGAAATCATTGCTCATGAGTTGGACGCGCTTTTTGTATACAATGTAGTCCCGATTTGGTGAAAGATAAATCCAATAATACGGTGTTGAGAAAGTGTGTAATTCCTGAGCAGATGAACCATCCAATGGAATGTGCCAGGTAGTGGTAGTAGATTCGGCAGAATATAAGTCTCCATTGAATGTAATCGCCAGCAGGGATTGAGAATCAGTTGCCCACTCAATGCGTGGGTAAATTACCCCACCACCTTCGAGAGAAAGTGCGGTCTTGAATTGAAAAACATTCGTTCGTAGATTCGTTCCATCGGCATTCATAAGATCAACCGACGAGTCATTGATAACGGCGATCTGGCTACCGTCTGGAGAGGGCATAGCATTCCGTGTTTCCACGAGTTCTGGCGGGGGAGACCATGCAGATATTTCTCCTGTATCAACATCTATTTGCCAATAGCCTCCCGATTCACAGCAACCGCCAATAGCTTGATAACCACGCCTGATTTCGAAACCTAACTTGTGCGTTTCATCAATCCATTCCAAGTAAATAACTTCATCTAGGTAAGGATGTTCAGTAGTAGACGGTTCGCCTGCCAATGTATGTAGTTGGTCTTCGGAAATCAGGGGTTGAAGATTCGTGCCATCACGATGGATACCCCACAGTTCGATCTGTCTATATTGTATTCCGCGTGTAAACGCAATCACTTTCCCGTCTGGAGAGAAACTAAAGGATTGAGCGTCGCGCGTATCGCTTATTTGTTGGGCAACTCCGATCTTCTCTTCCCAAACCCATAGATTCCCGTCGCTGATGAGGCGCACCTCCAACGGCGTTTGGCGCGACGGCAACACGCGCGGCTTCGCATCTTCACTCAGACAAACGGTGGGTGTAACGGTAGGTGATGGGGAAATCGTTGTGGGAGTCTCTGTTGGAGCAGAGGATGTCGGGGTCTTGGCAACAAGGGGTGTTGCCTCGGGCTGGAAAGGTGAGGCGGTGCATGAAACTGAACCCAAAATCAATAAGACAAGAATCGACTTTGTGAGTCTTATTTCAGCTTTCATTTCTTTCAAAAAGAATAGCACACTTATCACCTGAATACAATCGCTACTACCACCCCAAACACCCCGCACACAAAATTGACCCAGTCGTTCGTCAGCCACTTCCAGCCGCGGAGGTGAACCGTCTCTGTGCCGCAGGTGTGGAGAGGGTGTTTCTCAGTTTCCTTGTTATCTTTCGGGCAGAAGTACATGGCTTGGACTGTCGCGCCGAGGAATGAGTCGAAGAGGGAGCCAGCCAACCCTGCGAGGGTGATCGGTATAAAGAGTGACCAGTTATCAGTGAACAGTGATGCAAGCGCGGCGATCAGCGCGGAGCCTGCCAGGGAGGCGAGGGTGCCGACGAGGGAGACTCCGCCCGAGGTCCCTTTTTCGACGCGCTTGCGGATGTCCGTGATCATGCGCGGAGGGGACGGATTCAAAACTCCGAGTTCCGTCGCCCACGTGTCCGCGTTGACGGCGGCGAGCGAGGCGACGAATCCGATCCAGCCGATGTTTGAGTCGGGATAAAAATAATGGAATACCACAAACGCCGCCGCCAGCCCGCCATTGCCAAGGACTTGACCCGCGTCGCGCTGGTCGCCTTTGGAATATTTTTCACTCAGTCCCTGCTTGCGTTTTTTGAACGCGCGGCTCAACGCGGAGGATGTGAAAAAGAATGTCAGCAATAACACCGCCCACGGAATCCCTCCCAGCCCGAAGATGATCGTGCCTAAGATTATCGCCGCGAATGCGCCGCTTTTGCTGAGCGAGTGCGCGCGATACGCGAGCGAGGTGATGAGGATTGGGAGGAGGAAGCCGTAGAGGGGGAGCATGGGTTGAAAGTTGAAGGTCGAAGGTCAAAGGTCGCGTAAATTACTTTCAACCTTTGACCTTCAACCTGTGACCGATTTACACAGGTGTCGTCACCAAAAACAACACCGCCATTAAAAACAACAACGCGCTGACTGCGCTCGAGATCCACAGGATCACCGCGAGCGGGCGCGTTTTGTCCCAGCGATAATAATACAGCCCCGCGATCACCCCGCCGATGAACAGCAACATGCTGAGAAGCGGAAGCAGGATGAGGCGACTCGACGCGGTTGGATCGTTGGGCGCGCCGAACGCGTCGAACCCAAAGGGAATTTGGCTCAGCGACGGAATCAGAATCCCAACCCAGACGATCAACCCGATGTTGAGGATGAGTCCGCTGACCCAGAGGAAGCGCGCGATAGGAGTCTGCCATGCTTGAGTCACGATGAACGACGGATACACCGACACAGGCGCGGCGGGGGAGATGCTTCCCATCTCGGTGGCGCGCGCAAACGTGCGGACGAGCGACGCCGCGTCGTTTGGCGAAATGGCGAACACGCGCTTCGATGTCGCGATGAGGATGATATTTCGTGTGTTGGAGGCGATGAACTCGACGAGTCCCAAATCGGGATGGCGACGTGTTCCCAACACCGCGCCAGGCAAACGGAAGCGCGGCAGAGTCAACGGATGTGTCAGATCGGTTGCGGGGCGCACCCACTCGATGTCGGTGAGCGGGACATCCTCCACGCGTAAGCCCCATAACATGGCGAGACTGTCGCGGTCAATGTAATAGTCCGCTTTGTAGAGCGAGTAGGCGCGATACCCAAAAAACGGAATCGGCGCGAAGGCGATCAGCCCAACGAGCAGAAAGTTGACGAAGGTCGGTCCCACCGCCGCGCGCGTGAGATTCCAAAACCCCCACGCCGACGCTCCAGCCAAAGCAAGGAGGATGAGCGCATGCACGATCAAGCCGAGTCGCTTGGCGGGAGGGAAATGTCCGATCTTGAGGTTGTTCATATTCCAAATCTTTTGGACGCTGATGAACGCAGAAAACGCAGATTTTCTCTTTTTGAATCAGCGTGAGTCAGCGTTTATCTGCGTCCCAGCCTTTTTTCGATGGAGTCTACGATTTCAAAATCGTTTTATCTTTTCAACAATTTCATCAACTTTCACAAGTTGATTCTCTTTTTCTTTACGCGATTTCAATTCTACCATTCCCTCTTTCAATCCCTTTTCTCCCACCGTCACGCGGATGGGACAGCCGATCAAGTCCGCGTCGTTGAATTTGACTCCTGCGCGTTCGTCGCGGTCATCGAACAAAACCGAAACGCCCGCATCCCGCAACGAGTTGTAAATCTCTTCGGCTTTGGCGCGGGTATCCAACTCCTTGCCACCGATGTGCATGAGATACACGTCAAACGGCGCGGCGGGATGGGGGAGAGTCAAACCTTTGTCGTCGTGATGCGACATAGCGAGTGCAAGCAGGATGTTCTGAAAATCATACTCTCCATTTTGATCCATAAGTATCTCTGCTTGCTGGTCGCCTATCGCGGCTTCTTCGCAACGAGCGCAAATGTCTCCGACTTCTGCTTGTGTGATGTCGATAACGATGTCGGCTGAATAATCGCGCCCGTAGTTCGTGTTGATGAAATGATAGCCATCTACGTTTGCGCCAGCCGCAAGGTTGATCGTGTGCGGAATGACTTCATCCACAACCACAAGCGCATTCTTAATCCCAATCGGAGATGCATACCCAGGCGCCGCGCCGACTGCGAGGATTTCTTCGTTGGACGCAGGACGCGTCTCCCCGACCCTTGGATGTAATTTATGCGGGTTGAATTGTTTATCGCCACGGACGATCCCCATGATAAATTGTCTGTCGGAGAGGCGGGTAAGCAGAATAGCTTTCGCGGTTTGAGATTTTTTCACCTTTAGAAAAGTTGAAAGAGATTCGATAGTCGCGCAGTCGGGCGTATGTATCTTTTCCATTGGCAAAGGCTGACCATACTGGAATCGAAAATTGTTCGAATAAGCGATTGTTGCAAGATCCAAATACTCGCACTCCGAGCACCTCATGATTCGCGCCCTGCCTTCATTCGTCAAAAAGAAAACATGACCGTAACTACCTTTTCGAGTCGAAAGATCAATGGTTGAGAAAAAGCTCTGCCCAGCTTTATTTGCAGTGTGCTTGAGTTGGTCAATGGCCGTTTCGCCCAACCTCGTCAACGCATTCTCGCGCGTCAAATATCCCGCGCGGACGAGGAAAGCAAATCCCTCTGTGCGCGCGTTGTTAGGCGCTTCGCGTTGAGTTTGGATTTGCAGATCGCGGTATTTCATAAGAAAAATTTACCGCGAAGACCGCAAAGGTCGCAAAGAAAAACAAAATCTTAGCGTTCTTAGCGTGTGTCGCATGGCGCCATGGCGACACTTCGCGGTTCGATGGCTCTTCGTATTATTCCGCCGCTTTTTTCTTCTTCCGAATCGTTTGCGTCTTCTCGGCTTCAGGGATCACGATCGGCGTCGCTGCGATGGACTCGGCTTGGGCGGCTTCCGAAGGCGTCGTTTCGGGAGCAGGCTCAAGGTCGAGTTCGACCGTTTCTTCCATGCGGATCTGTCCACGCAGGAACGCGCCTTCCTCCGTCACGAACGCGGTGGTGACCACGTCTCCCCACACGCGACCGCTTCCGCGAATCTCCAACTTTTGAGTCGTGATGTTGCCGCGCACCGCGCCAGCGACGATGACCGCATTGGCGCGCACGTTCTGACAAGTGACGCGTCCCGTCTCGCCGACGACGAGCATTCCGCGCAAAGCGATCTCGCCTTCGAACGCGCCCTCGATGCGGACACCGCCCGAGCCGTTGATGCTCCCGTGCCAAATGACTCCCGACCCAAGCACCGATGTGATTCGTTCGACCGCTCCTACGGCGGGTTGTTGTGTTTCTGCTGGTGTTGCGTTGCGTTTGAACATTATGCGCTTACACCTGCGGCAACTTGATATTCAATGGGAAGGATAGTTTTTAAATTGGTGTGCGACGATGCATCGAGAATCTCAATACCAACGATCATATCGTCCTTGCCTACATCAAGAACAACATCGCCAGAAACACGCTGATTGATCACATCTTGTTTTGCATCATCCAGTCGGAGGTAAAGCACATCCGTTTTTACGTTATACATGATTTGCATGTCCTAATTTTACCGTTAAAACAAAAAGGGCGACGGAACGTCGCCCCTACTGCTCACTGCTCACTGATAACTGATAACTGATCTACTCACCCTTCTCTTCCTTATTCGGCATCTGCACGCCCATGATATTGAACCCCGAATCGATGTACAACACCTCGCCTGTAATTCGCGCGGACAGATCCGACGCAAGGAACACTGCCGTGTTGCCCACATCTTCAATCGTGACGTTCTCGCGTAACGGCGACAGATCTGCGAAATGCTTGTACATGTCGCGGAAGCCGCCCACGCCCGCCGCCGCCAATGTGCGGATCGGTCCCGCCGAGATCGCGTTGACGCGAATCTTTTGCGGACCCAGATCATACGCCAGATAGCGTGTCGAAGATTCCAGCGCGGCTTTTGCCACGCCCATCACGTTGTAATGCGGCGCAACCTTCGTCGCGCCCGAGCCGTACGTGAGGCACATCACCGACGCGCCCGAATTCAAATGAGGCAGGAAGGCATTCGTCAACGCGACGAACGAGAACACGGAAATATCCAGCGCGTTCTTGAATCCCTCGCGCGACGTTTGATAATACGGTCGGCTCAACTCGTCGCGTCCCGCAAACGCGATCGAGTGAACAAGCACATCGATCTTCCCAAAATGTTTCGCGGCTTTTTCCGCCACCGCCGCGATCTGATCGTCTTTCGTCACGTCACATTCTTCGAGCCATTGGCACCCCACTTGTTCCGCCAGCGGCTTGACGCGCCGTTCGAGCATCTCGCCCGCGTAACTGATCCCGATGTTCGCGCCCTCGCGATGAAACGCCTGCGTGATTCCCCACGCGATAGATTTGTCATTCGCCAACCCAAACACCAATGCGTTCTTGCCTTCGAGTAATCCCATGCTGTCTCCTTATTTGCATCCGCAGATTTCGCAGATTACACAGATTTATTTTCGATCTTCCAGTCCTTGACTTTAAACCTCCACGGCTTCGACAGCCATGGCTCTGGTGTATTGTTTAAACCCACACGCGGACTTTTCGTCACGAGCGAATTCGGGACTTGGACTCCCGCTTCGATTCTCAACGGGGAGGCTGGTTCAGTCAAGTCGACCGTATTTTCCCTTCGAGTGATCCCCATCGCCTGCGTCAACTTCCCTGGACCAAACGTGTCGCGCCCCTCGCGTCTCTTCGACATGATCTCGCTTCCCTCGATCGGCTGTATCGCGCGGATCAACACCGCGGCGGGGAAGTCCACTCGTTCTGTTACCACGTTCAGCATCCAATGATTCCCATACGTGAAATAGACGTACGCATGACCCGCCTCGCCATACATGACTTGCGTACGCGGAGTCCGCCCCGCTTTGCAGTGACACGCCAAATCCTTCTCGCTGATGTATGCCTCAGTCTCCACGATCAACCCGACAAGTTTCTTGCCGTTGAGAATCCGCACCAGCCGCGCGCCGATCAGTTCGCGGGCGACGGTCAATGTGGGGCGATCATAAAAATCTCGTGAATGAATCATTTTTTACCACGAAGGCTTGCACTGAGTTCATCGAAGTGACACAAAGGTCACGAAGGTCCAATGCCTTTAAACTTTGTGTACTTCGTGTCCTTTGTGGTGAATCACTTAAATCTCTCATCACGATTCAAAGTCAACCGCAACCCCTCCGCCAGCGACAGCGACGGGCGATAATTCAGTTTCTGATTCGCCAGCGAGAGGTCTGCTCTCATACGCGAGACGCCGCCTGATGTCTTCGCGTTGTAGATGACCTCCGCTTTGCTGTTCGTTGTGTCAAGCACCTGCTGGATCAAATCTTTGATGCTGGTCTCCGTCCCTGAACCGACGTTGATCACCAATCCATTGATGTTTGGCGCGGTTGCAGAGGCGACCAACGCGCTGACCACGTCATCCACGTAAACGTAATCGCGCGTTTGCGAGCCGTCACCGTGCGCGACCAACGTCCCGTCGCGTAATGCCTGCCTCAAGTAATGCGGCACCACGGGCGGATGCGACGCGGGCAAATGTTGACCAGGTCCGTAGGCGTTGAAGATCCGCAGGCTGACCGTTTCGATTCCCCACAATCCGCCGATCGTGCGGACGTAGTATTCCGCTGAAAGTTTGGAGACGGCATATGGTGAGCGTGGCACGGGGGTGAGGGACTCTGTCAGCGGCTGATCGGCTAAATCGCCGTACACAGCTCCACTCGAGGCGAGAACGACGCGGCGCACGCCGACATCCCGCATCGCTTCCATCAGCGCCACCGTCCCGCCGACGTTGACGTTGTTGTAATCGCGCGGATACAAAACCGACTCAGGCACCGAAACGCGCGCCGCGAGATGATAGACGACATCCACCTCTTGAAGCAGAGTCCACAATTTGGGGCGGTCGCTCACGTCGCCGCGAGTGAAGTGGACATCAGGCGAGAGCGATTTGGGATCGCCCGTCGAAAGATCATCCAGCCCGCGGACTTGATGTCCCTCGCGGGCGAGTTGATTTGCAAGCGAAGAGCCGAGGAATCCCGCGGCTCCCGTGATGAGGAAGTTCATAGGCAAAGATTATAAACGTGGAAACGGGAATTGATTCAATCAAAAAGGACACCGGTCGGTGTCCTTTTTGATTGAAACCATGGGATATGACGACTTATTTTGGAATGTAGTACTTGACAACCAACTGAGGGCGATTGGAAAGCGTACTGTCATTGCCGCTGAAGAACGTGATGTAATCATCGCTCAAGTCGTCGTTATCGTCCAACTGGAAGGCGAGGCGTAGTTGGGTCATGCCCGTCGGGTTGATAAACGGATTTGCGGCGCTGTTCAATGTGGATATATACCAACCACTGATCGGGTTATTCGAGATCAAGCCTGCCGCACTCAGGCTGGCGGGGTTTTGGAAATCTGATCCTTGCAGGGCTTTGATGCCAAATGGTCCCAGGTTGCCGAACACGCCTTTGCGAATGTCAATGGATATGCCCAGATGCGTGGTGAATGGGTCTGTCCCAACAACGCCTTGACCTCGAATCAACAAGGTTACTTCGGTCACAACGGCGTTGTCCGGCAGATAATAAGTGGGGAAATGTAGGATCGCTCGATATTGGCGGTCCAGCGAATCGTCGCCAAGCCTGAAGATGGTATCGTTGGCGTTCTTTGCGCCTCCTTGATTGCTGTCTTCGCTGGTTTCGAGTATCCAGCCGTCGTTCGTGCCATTCGAGCTGAATATCTGGGAGAGGATCACCGTGGGAGTCTTGTTGATGGAATATTCCTCGCCAACTGTGAAGTTTCCGTTTCCCGCGCCGAGTCCGCCCAAGGGGAGGCTGGACGCGTCCACAATGGAGTCGTTGTCCGCGAGGTCGAGGCGGATCGTTCCGCTGCCTGTGCCTGTTCCAATCGTCACTGTGTATAGATTGCCGAATCCGTTCGCTTCTTTTACGGATGTGCCGGTAATATTTCCCGTTGTGAAGAGGGTAAAGTCGCTGATGTCTACTCCACTGACAACCTCGGAGAAGGTGACAGTGAAGCGAATATTCTCGGCAGTGGATGGGTTTGCGTCGGCGCGTATGATCGACGTCACAGTGGGAGCCGCGCGATTGAGATTGTATTCTTCGCCCGTTGTGAAATTCCCGTTGCCCGCTCCACTTCCGCCCAATGGGACGTTGGAACTATCCATGATGCTGTCGTTATCGAGCAGGTCGAGGCGGAGGGTTCCATCGCCGGAGCCGGTGTTTACGGTGGCGGTGTACGATGTTCCCGTCCCGGTGATGTCCGCGAGAGTTGCGCCGACGATATTGCCTGTGGTCGCCACAGCGAAATCGCTTATATCCACGCCGAAGACCGGTTCAGAGAAATTGATCGTGAAGCGGACTTGACTCGCCGAAGTGGGATTCGCATCTGCGCGAACGATTCCGGTAACAGCAGGGATGCTATTGCCAATGATATACGTCTCTCCTGTGTTGAAGTTACCGTTGCCCGCGCCTGCGCCTCCTAATGGATTGTCTCTCCAGTCGCGGATGCTGTCATCGTCATTCAAGTCCAGGCGCAGGGAGCCTTCACCGGAACCGGTATTTACCGTGACGGTGTACGTTGATGTCGTTTGGAATTCATCTACCCTCGGTGAAATCTCTATAATGCTGGCGCCCGAAAGGCTACCCGTAGTGGACAGGGCAAAAACGTTTAGATTGACGGGCCAGACTCCTTCTGAGAAGGTCACCGTGAAGCGCGCGGTTCCGACCGGGGCTGGGTTGGGATCGGCGCGCGTAATGGAGGCGACAACGGGATTGTTCTTGTCGATCCAATACAGATGACCGGTGGTGAAATCCCCGTTGCCTATACCGGCGCCCCCCAGTGGGTTGAGGGCGGTATCTTGGATGCTATCATTGTCAACAAGTTTCAAGCGTAGTTTGCCCTCGCCTGTACCGGTATCAACGGTGACAAAGTATTCACTGCCGAATCCGCTTACCCCTGTGATGGAAGCGCCGGTGATGCCGTCAAGCGCCTCCAGGGAAAAATCATCCGCGCTAACGCCAGAGACTTGCTCCGAGAAGATCACGATAAACGAAACGCTGGACGGAGTTGGATAGGGGCACTGAGAGTTAATCTGCCCGCACTGAGGAGTAACCGAAACCACCGTTGGGTTGCGGTCTGGACCATAGGCGACCTCGCTGGCAAATATATCCGAGACTCCATTGGTATCCCCGCTGACCAGATTCGAGGCGCTGGACCAGAAGGCAACGATGCCGCCATTCGCCGAAAGCGATGGACCGAACGATGAGTCGTTGCCATTGTTCACCCGAACGGATTCGCCTCTCTGGAGATCGCGCGTCCAAATATTCATGATCCCGTTATTCTCGGCTTTATCGTAAAAGGAGAAAGCCACGTATCGCCCATTGTAGGAAATAACTGGCTGGTCTAACAAACCCACGGTCATCACACTGCCATCTGAGAATACTGAGACAAGGGTGGTTTGTCCCATCTGGCGATCGCGTACATAGACAAGATCCTTGCCGTTCGCCACCTCATCGGCTCCGGGCGCGAGATTCTCTGAATCGGATAAGAATACAACGAATCGGCCGTCCCCTGAAATCGCCGGACTGCCTCCGCCTTTGTCTGCCTGTTCGCCGCTCGAATTGACCGAGACCCGCGTTGTCGTGTTGGCTGACCGGTCGCGCACGAAAACATCCGCGCTGTTGTTCGTATCCCCGCTGACCAGATTATCGCCGCTGGAGGTGAACGTCACGAATTGCCCGTTGGCTGAAATGGATGGGTGGTACGAGGAAGAGTTCGATTGAGTCCCATCGCTGGCAATGGAGACGCGCTCGGTCGCGCCGGTCTGGTTGTCATGCACAAACACGTCGGTCGCTTCATTTGTGTCGTTGGCAACCAGATTGGTCGCATCGGAATTGAAAGCGACGAAACGCCCGTCACTGGAAATCGCCAAAGGGAAATCGGAAAGATCGTTCGCCTGTTCGCCGCTCGAACTGACCGAGATGCGGATCGTTGTCCCCAGTTGCCGATCGCGCAGAAAAACGTCCGTGGTGTTGTTCGTGTCGTTGGCGACGAGGTTGCCCGCATCGGAGACGAACGCCACGTAACGCGCATCGCCTGAGATCGCCGCGCCGCCGGAGCCCTCGTTTGCCTGCGCGCCGCTCGAATCGACGGAGACGCGCGTCGCCTCGCCGGTCTGCCGGTCTTTGACGAAGATGTCGGTCGCCGCATTCGTATCGTTGGGGACGAGATTGCTCGCGTCCGACTCGAAGGTGATGAAGCGCCCGTCGCTTGAAATGGACGGCCGCTTGGAAGCGTTGTTCGCCTGTGCGCCGACCGCGTCCACCGAGACTCTGGTCGTATCCCCCGGCGCCGCCCGAACAGATCTGGGCGCGGCGAATACTGTGCTGGAAAGTAAAACCGCTATCGTCAGAAGCGCAACTGCTTTGGAGACACTTTTCAAGGTTCCGTAATACATTTTCTCTCTTTTCTGGCGCGGCTCCTCTTGCGCTCGCTCGGTACCTCGAACGCAAACCGCATTCTCAGTATAGGCAGTTTGGCAAACGGAATCCGTAATTAAATCAATGCAGATTTCCACCGTGGACGAGCCACATTGAGAGGCAGGTTGAAATAGACAACTAATCTCCGAGTAATTTACTCGTTAGTTCAGCCGTTTGATTACCTCAGGACTTACGCAGTTGGCGGGCAGTTGTACTGCCGCCGCCGCAGTGCAACTACGGCGCAATAGGTTCAACTGCGTAAGTCCTATACCTTACACCTTCAAACTCGGGACGCTGACTCGCGCAGAAAACGCGGATTTCCTTACTTTTGAATCAGCGAAATCGGCGTTTTCACCTGCCCTTGCGGGCGGTGCAAGGGTCTGCGTCCAAAGGGCATTCTGTAAGCTACTCAGTTCAGCCGTACAGTTCTTTCCTAAAAAATTCAGGCAAGGCGAACGCCGCTTTGTGAATTTCAGGGTTGAGGTAATTATTTTTTCCAGGCGGGTAGGGGGTTTTCAGCCCGTTTTCCCAGGGCGTATCGGAAATGTACATGAATCCGATCCCACCGCCGGGGTAGGTGGGGATGTTGGCGTAGTAGTACGCGGGATGTTTGACTTTCTCTTGCGCCGATTGATAGATCTGCTTGATCAACTCGGTATCGAAAAAAGGTTGCTCGCATTGAGTCGCCGCCGCGCCGCCGGGGACGAGCGCGCGCACGACCAATTTTTGGAACTCATCCGAGAAGAGTCGCTCCGCCATGCCGATGGGGTCGGTGGTGTCGGAGATGATCACATCGAATTGACCGGGATTCTCCTCGAGGTACGCAAAGGCGTCCCGCACGATCAGCCGCGCGCGCGAGTCAGCCCAAGGGTCCCCGAAAGAAGCGGCGAAGTGTTCGCGCGACAAGTCCACCACGCGCTGATCCAATTCGCAGACGACCGCCTCTTCCACCGAGTCGTATCGCAAGACCTGTTGCAACGACCCGCCGTCGCCGCCGCCGACGATGAGCGCGCGTTTCGGCTTGCCCACCGCGAGCATCGGAATGTGGACGATCATTTCGTGATAACCCATGTTGTCGCGTTCGGTGAGTTGGATGATGCCGTCGAGGATCATGGCATTGCCGAAGAATTCGGTTTCGACCACTTGCAGATGCTGATATTGCGTCTGCTCGTCGGCAAGGATTCGTTTGACGCGAATCCCTTTGCGGTAATAGGGATGGAGTTCTTCAGTAAACCAGATGCTCATGTCGCCTCTTTTTTGCGGCAGTTATACTACGATGCGCAAGAACGTCAATCTTTTTGAGGAGCAAATTGTCTCAGCCCTGTCTTCCCAATTCATCCTTCACCCCTCATAATTCAGCCTTCTCATGATCTACCTCCTCATCGAATTCCTCGACGAACTCGTCTTCGGCGTTGGCGAAGTGGCGTTGCCCCTCATCCGCGACGAACTGCGCCTCACCTACACACAAATTGGATTGCTCCTCAGCGCGCCGGGCATCCTCGCCGCGTTCATCGAACCGTTCATCGGCATCCTCGGCGACGTGTGGCGACGCCGCGCGCTCATCCTCGCTGGCGGATTGCTGTTCACCGTTTCCCTCTTTCTAACCTCCGCAAGTTATTCCTTCATCCTTCTGATTTCATCCTTCATCCTTTTTAACCCCTCCTCCGGCGCGTTCGTGAATCTCTCGCAAGCGAACCTGATGGACTCTGACTCGAATCGCCACGAACAAAACATGGCGCGCTGGACGTTCGCCGGGTCTCTCGGAGTTTTGACCGGTCCGATCCTCCTCGGACTTTTTGTGTACCTCGGCCTTGGATGGCGCGGGACGTACGCCCTGCTCGCTTCTTTCTCGACGTTCTGCCTGCTCGCCGCTTGGCGGCTTTTACCGCCCGATAAAGATTCCTCTCCCTCATTCCCCTCGTTCAACGTTGTCTTCGACGGATTCCGCGCCGCGTTTGCCGCATTGAAACGGAAGGAAGTCTGGCGTTGGCTCATCCTCCTCGAATTCGCCGACTTGATGCTCGACGTGCTGTTCAGTTTCCTCGCCTTGTATTTCGTGGATGTGGGCCGTGTCACCCAAACCCAAGCAGGGATCGCCGTCACGGTTTGGCTTGCGATGGGACTCATCACCGACTTTCTGTTCATCCCATTTGTTGATCGCCAAAAAGACACGATTCAATTTCTTCGCCGCACCGCCCTCGTTGAGTTGTTCGCTTTTGCAGGGTTCTTGCTCGTCCCCGGCTTCATCCCCAAATTGATTTTCGTCATCCTCGTCAACCTATTCAACACGGGCTGGTACTCCATCTTGCAGGGACGACTCTATTCCAGCCTGCCGGGTCAATCCGCCAGCATCATGGCAATCGGCGCGGTGACAGATCCGCTGGTGAAACTTCTTCCGCTCTTGCTCGGCTTCCTCGCCGACCAGTTCGGTCTCGGCGTTGCGATGTGGCTGTTGATTCTGGGACCCGTTGCTTTGCTTGTCGGGCTTCCGCGAGATTCCTCGGGACATTCTGCGTAAGGCGAGTTCTCTAATTGCAGGTGATTTGGTGTAACTCGATTAGATTGTCTTTGAATATTGATTTTCCACATGCGGGAAGGAAAATAGTTTCAAAATACTCCAGGGCATTTCTGTGGAGACGCCTTGGATCATGCAGGCTGATGAACCAATAGGCATCGGGCTTCCCTAGAAGAAGATGCGTCACGCCGCTCGATTTTAGTTCGTGAGCCAGCGCTTGCGGGGAGGGGGAATCCATACTGAGGAGAATAGCCATGCTCTGTTCATCGTCGGGAAGGCACCGGGAATCGCAGTAATATCCCTGCCCCGACCAGAGAAACAGGACGCGATCTGTCTTGCCTATGTTTTCGAGGATGAACTCTGTTGCCTTGTAGTCATATACATTTTCTTCAAGAAATTCGGCGGTTGTGATCTTTCCGAATAGGTATCGAAGCGTGCCCGTGCTGGAAATTTCGCCGATTTGGTAAACGATTGTGATCAGCATAAAGCCCGCAATGAAGAGGATGGATGTAACGCGTTTGACGGAACTGGGAAAAGCGGACATGACCCAAGCCGCCAGTAAGGCGAGACAGCCTGAAAGGGGGAGCAGGAATCGAATCACATCCATGCTGAGGCTCCAAACGATAAATCCAGTTAGTGAATAAATAACAAGAATCGCATGTTTCTTCCACCCTTCCTTAATGAAGAAGATGCCAAAGCCCAGCCAAAGCAACGGATGGATTATTTCAAGGGATAGCGTTGCAAATCGAGGCTGTGCCAGATAAAGATTGATCGGGATCATTATGAAATCCATCATGCCTTGACCGGTTCCAAAACTACCCATGTAATCGTTGAAAAGTTCCTGCTGAAGCGCGCCCCACCCGGGTCCGCCAAAAACGAGAGGGTAAAACGGATTGCCTGCCCATGCCAAATTTTTGATGTACCACGGCGACGCAATCATTGCCGCTGTGAGACCGAATATCGCCAGATTCTTCAACGGAGACCATTTTGTATCGTCTTTAAATTTCACAGAAAATCCCAAAACGAGAAGTCCCGCGATGCCAATAAAAGGAATGGATAAATATTTTGTTCCCGCCGCCAACCCTGCCATACTACTGGCGAGGATGAGAAATTTATTCCTTTGTGTCCGATCGCTTATCGAAGCCCAAATTGAGAGAGTCAATATGTACAAGAAGTCATAACATGCCCATGAAAAATCGTTACCCGGGGAGGTTGCGTAGGTTGGGAAAGCCGGGTTTCCTGCCAAGATACAAACCGCGAGGATTCCGATGGACGGGTTGAAGAATCGCCTTCCATAAGCATACACGCTAAGAAAAAACAGGATGGTATACGTTAGACCGATCCATTGAGAGAAGATGTCGACCTGAAAAGCGATGCCGATGAGAAATAGCATTTCGGTCAGCGCGGGATAGGAGAGGCGATAGAATTCAGGGTCGAAATAATAGCCTCCATGTTCCAAAATGAGGCGCGGGATCTGAAGGTGATACATGAGAGCGTCGTAATCCCGAACCGGCGTCAATACCATGGGTATTAACGCAAACACGGATACGCAAAGGAGTAGCGTAAATATCCTTTCCAACCCTGTCCGAGTTACATAAAAATTCCAAAGATGAGACCGTCCCTCTTTCGCAAGCGTTGCGAAGATATCCTTCCATTGGAACGAAGCGGCGAACCCGCACATTGCCAGCCAAATGTAAATTGAAAGAATAGTCAATTGCCCAATGAGACCCAGCGTCAATACGCCGATAGAGATCACCCCAAGACCCAGCGCCAGCGCGATTATGGCTTGCTCCAGAATAGTAGACTCGATAAACCTGGCGGTCAGTTTTTTTCCTATCCCCCAGGCCGTGATGATGGTGAAGAAATAGAGTATGATCGTGAATGAGATTTGAACCCAAGCCTGGGTGTCATCTTGGGTGAGACGATGCGAAATCACCTTCAATCCGATAACGATAATCCATATCAACCAAACGACTTGGTAAAACACTTCAAACCTCCTGCAAGACCCGTCAGTGGAATCATTATACTTCAATGGATTCGGCTGGTTGTTTTGCAATTAGGTTTGTCGCAAATAAAATTTTGACCCGCGATGCTGATACGAAAAGTTCGCGCAGACGAATATGGACTCCTTTCGGAGCTTGCCATCTCTGCCAAGCGTCACTGGGGCTACCCCGAACGGTGGATGGAGATTTGGACTCCGCAACTGACCTTTGCCCATGATTATTTTGAAGAGCATGAAGGCTGGGCGGCTATTGACGACGAGAAGCCCATCGCGTTTTACACATTAGAAGACAAGGACGGAATCGCGTGGCTCGAAAATCTTTGGGTCTTGCCCGAATACATCGGGAGGGGTGTAGGCAAAGAACTATTTCATCATGCAATGATTCTTGCGCGCGGACGCGGTTACAAATGGCTACAGCTTGATGCAGACCCGAACGCGTTGGGGTTTTATGAGAAAATGGGGATGAAGAAGATCGGCGAAAGACATTCCGAAGTGGACGGCTCGACGCGTGTCCTTCCGATCATGGAAATTGCATTGTGAAAAATCTCGGTCCGAAAAGTAGTGAATGGCTGGCTTCCGTGGGTGTGCATTCCCTTGATGATGTCGCGCGGCTGGGTGTCGTTGAGACGTACAAGCGCGTCAAAGCCGCGTACCCGGAGAAGGTGACGCTCAATATGTTATGGGGACTGCAAGCCGCGCTGTTGGATATTCCGTGGAATGAATTGCCGCTTGATATAAAAGAGGAGCTACGAAGACAGGTTGAAGAGTAAAATTACCATTCTGATTGCTTTGATTTACCATTTGCTGGAAGAGTACGATATGAAAATTGTGTACTCGGATAACCAGGAGAGATTATGCCGAGAATGAACTACCCCGATATAAATATTTCAAAGATTGGCAAAGTCAAGCGTCGCCGTTCTCGCAAAAAGTTAACATTGAGAGAAATCGAATTAACGCGCGAAGTTTTTGGCATGTGGTCAGATCGTAAAGATATTACTGACAATTGGCTTGATAAGGGGCGTGCGAAATGGAAAAGTGATTTTTCCGCAGATCAATCATCCTAACTGGAATACCTACATGACCACCTATTGCGATTACGTCAATTCACATCCTGAAGACCTATTCAACAAGAATTACCATGACACCCAATACGGATTCCCGCTCGATGACGACAACTTGCTCTTCGAGCGATTGATCCTCGAGATCAATCAGGCGGGGCTTTCGTGGATTCTGATTCTGAAGCGGGCGGAGAACTTCCGCAAAGCCTATCGTGGATTTGACATTGCAAAGGTGGCGAAGTTTGGCGAGAAAGACCGCGCCCGCCTCCTCGCCGACGCGGGGATCATCCGCAACCGCCTGAAAGTGGACGCGGCGATCGAGAACGCAAAGCGGATTCGCAAACTGCAAAAAGAATTCGGCTCGTTCAAAGACTGGCTCGACGCGCATCATCCGCTTTCAAAGGATGAGTGGACGAAACTGTTCAAGAAGTCGTTTGTCTTCACCGGCGGCGAGATCGTGAACGAGTTCCTCATGTCAACGGGGTATTTGCAAGGCGCGCATCAAAAAAATTGTCCGACGTATAAGAAGGTGGCAAGTCTCCGCCCTGCGTGGATGCGTGGTAAATCGTAGATAAATCGTGCCGCCTGCCTTGTCGCAATGCAACTGCGACAAGATCTAATGTGTGACAAGATTTAATGCGCGACAAGAACCCGTTTTGTATAGATGCTCCTCAGATAGTCTATAATTCCAACTATGTCTCAAATCATTGAAACGGCTGAGCCGTTTTTCTTTCTTGGCGACTCGACCAAACCTGCCTGCCTGCTCGTTCACGGATTCACCGGGGCTCCCAAAGAGATGCGATTGCTGGGGGAATTTTTGAATCAGCATGGCTATACCTGCCTCGGTGTTCGGCTCACCGGTCATGCCACCGTGCCGGAAGATATGGTTCGCTCGCGTTACACGGATTGGATGGCTTCTGTTGAAGACGGTTATCATCTGTTGCGCGGAGTTTCTCAAAACATCATTCTCGTCGGGCTTTCGATGGGCGGCGTGCTTTCGTTATTGATGTCTACAAAGCTGAGCGTGATGGGGGTTGTGGCAATGTCCACGCCATATCGCCTGCCGCATGATTATCCCATTTGGATGCTGAAACTTGTCAGCGTTTTCAAGAAATTCAATCCCAAAGGAAAAGGCAAGCCGGGGAGCGGATGGTTCGACAAGGACGCATATCGTGAGCAGGTTTCGTATCCGCAAAACCCGATCCGTTCGACGGCGGAGTTGAAAAAATTGATTCTGGAAATGCGCGCCGCTCTGCCGAATGTCCACGCGCCTGTGTTGCTCATGCACTCGAAGGACGATGCGTATGTGTTGCCCGAAAACATGGAAAGGATCTACGCCGAGTTGGTCAACGCAGAAGGGCGGACAAAACTGTCCATTGGCGGATCAGGCCACGTCGTCACGAAAGACGCGGCTCGTCAGCAGGTATTTGAGTCGGCGCTGGAATTTATCCAGCGTATCGGAGGAAAGGTTTGAATCGTAATCTTGTATTTATCGCGCTCGCCCTGCTCACATGGGGATTCGGCGAAGGGTTGTTTTTTAATTTCCAGCCCATCTATCTCAAAGAGTTGGGGAGCAGTGAAGCGGAGATCGGACTCATCCTCGGCGCGTTCGGCGCGGCGATGGCGATCACGCATATTCCCGCAGGCAGACTCGCGGATCGCATCGGTCGCCGACCTCTGCTTGTCATCGCATGGCTGACGGGATTGTTCTCGACGATTGTCATGGCATTCGCGCGCGATCTGCCGATGTTTCTCGTCGGCATGATGTGTTATGGCTTGACGGCGTTCGTCTCTTCGCCGCTCAGTAGTTATGTCACCGCCGCGCGCGGGGAGTGGTCGGTTAGCGCCGCGCTTTCGATGACGACTGCCACGTTCAGCATGGGCATGGCGCTGGGTCCTATCACCGGCGGTTGGATCGGCGAGCGTTTCGGCTTACATTCGGTATATTCTGTCGCGGCGGGAATCTTTGTGATTTCATCGCTTCTGATTCTTTTGATTCAAAATCAACCGATTGATCAGCACGACCCTGAAGCGCCTCCGCTTAATCTATCGGACAACACGCGCCTGAAATATTTTTTTGGGGTAATTGGGTTCGCCGTTTTTGCCATGTACATCGCCCAGCCGCTCACGCCGAATTTTTTAGAAGACGCGCGCGGACTCTCGCTGTCAAACATCGGATTTGTGTTTGGGTTGGGCGCGTTGGGCAATTCGCTCATGGCGATCATGCTGAGCCGCATCGAGCCGCATCGCGGATACGTCATCGCGCAGGTGATGGTCGCCGCGTTCGCGTTCATCCTTTGGCGCGGGACGGGGACGCCGCTTCTCGCTCTCGGATATTTTTTGCTCGGCGGTTTTCGCGCGTCGCGTCCGTTGGCGGCGGCGCAGGCGCGTTCGCTTGTTCACCCATCGCAAATGGGATTAACTTACGGCGTGATCGAAACGATCAACTCGATCATCTATATTCTTGTCCCGCCGCTTGTGGGCTTGATCTATGAGAGCAATCCATTTTCGATCTATCCGCTCGCGCTTGTGTTGATCGGCGTTTCCATTATCATCAGTATGATCGTCCCTCGGAGATTGGTCTATGCTTGAGATCGTTTCGTTCACTCTTGGTCCCGCGCAAACCAATGCCTATCTCGTCGCGGATTCGCAAACGAAAGAAGCCGCGGTCATTGATCCCGCCTGGGATGGGCAAATCATTTTGAATGCCGCGCAGCAACGCGGCTGGCGTATCGGTCACTTGTGGTACACGCACGCGCACTTCGATCATATCGGCGGCGCGGCGGCGATTGCCGATGCGTTGAACCCTCTGCCTCTCGTGGCGTTGCATCCGAACGACCATGTGTTGTGGCGAGCAGGCGGTGGCGGCGCGTATTTTGGATTCGACATTGACCCGGGTCCCGAACCGACGATTGATTTTGTACACGGGATGAAATTGCGGCTCGGCTCGGTGGATTTTGAAATCCGCTTCACGCCGGGACATACAACTGGTCATTGCGCCTTATACGTTCCCGCCGCTGATTTCCGCGCTGAGCGGAGCGACCCGACAGGGGAGCGCAGTCGAAGCGTCTGCTTCTGCGGCGACCTCATCTTCTCTGGCTCTGTCGGTCGAACGGATTTACCTGGCGGCGATTGGGAAACTCTTGTGAAAAGTATCCGCGAGCAAATATTTACGATGCCTGATGAAACGCGTTTGCTTTCTGGTCACGGTCCCGCGACGACGGTGGGGGAGGAGAAGAGGAATAATCCGTTTGTGAGATTTTAAGTACCGCAAGATTCTTGCTCTGAGCCTGTCGAAGAGTATCTTGCGATTCACGGATTCTTTACAACCTGAGATAAACGCGATCATGCCGCAGTTGAACTGCGGCATGAATTTAATGTCGCAAAGTAAACTTTGCGGTACGCGCCGCTAGTTTTTGCGATCTAAATACTTCAACCCCGACCCTGTGTTGAACAAAACAATTTTTTCGTCTTTCTGAACCCAGCCTTGCGCGATCAAATCTTTAAGCGCGGCTAAGGTTGCGGCGCCTTCGGGGGCGGCGAAGATTCCCTCGGCGCGAGCCAGCTGTCCCTGCGATTCGAGAAGCGCTTCGTCGCTCACTGCGACGGCTGTCCCGTTGCTGTCGTAGATGTCTTGCATGATGAGATGGTCGGCGAAACTTTTCGGCACGCGCAAACCGGAAGCGACCGTCTGCGCGTTCGTCCAAAAGTCGCAGAACTCCGCTTTGGCTTGGAAGGCTTTGACCACCGGCGCGCATCCCTCGGCTTGCACAGAGACCATGCGCGGACGTTTTGTATTTTCGAGCCAGCCCAGTTCCTCGAGTTCGGCGAAGGCTTTCCACATGCCCACGAGACCCGTGCCGCCGCCGGTGGGATAAACGATCACGTCGGGCAATGTCCAATCGAAGGCTTCGGCGAGTTCATAGCCCATCACTTTTTTACCTTCCACGCGATACGGTTCTTTGAATGTGGAGACGTCGAACCAGCCCTCCTCGCGCGCTTTGATGCCCGCCATGCCTGCCGCGTCGCTGATGAGACCGTCCACGAGGATGACCTCCGCGCCGGTCATGCGGCTCTCTTCGATGTTGGCGATCGGCGTGTCTTTGGGCATGAAGATGTGCGCCCTTAAGCCTGCGCGCGCCGCGTATGCCGCCATCGCGCCGCCCGCATTGCCCGCGGTGGGAATGATCACTTTTTCGACGCCGAGTTCTTTGGCTTTGGAGACCGCCGCGGCTAACCCGCGCGCTTTGAACGAACCGGTCGGGTTACTGCTTTCATCTTTTACAAAAAGATTCGTCAGCCCCAATTCTTGTTGGAGACGAGGCAGGGCTAATAAAGGAGTATCGCCTTCGCCAAGAAAGATCTGATTTTCGCGGTGGAGCACCGGGAGGAATTCCTCCCAGCGCCACATGCCTCGTGTGCGGCGAGTGATTTCATCGCGGTCTACGTGACCGCGCGCTTTTTCCAAATCGTACACAGAGAGAAGCGGCGACTGGCATGTAGGGCAAAACGTATGGAGATCCTCATGCGAATACTTCTCGCCGCATCCCGAACAGAGTAGATGAGATAAATGAGAGGCGGTCATTATTTTACGGGGTCGGAACGAACGCTTCCACACGCGCCCACAATTCGCGGATGTTGATCGGCTTGGACATGTACACGTCGCAACCGGCTTCCAGCGCTTTTTCGGCGTCGCCTTTCAAGGCGTTGGCGGTAATGGCGATGATCGGCACCGAACTCAGTTCGCGTTTCGCGCTGGCGCGCAACCGCCGCGCCACTTCGTACCCGTCAATATCCGGCAGGTTGATATCTAATAGGATGAGGCTCACATCCTCCGCTTCCGCTTTTGCAACGCCGTCTATGCCAGTCGGCGCATGTAACAATTTGTACCCGCGCGCTTCCAAAGCGCGTTTGACGAGCATGGTGTTATCCGGGTTGTCTTCCACATAGAGAATATTATGTATTTCTGTCATGACCTAACTCCTCGGGCTTCCAACTGAATTAATCCTTCCACGGTGTCTATAAGCTCCTGAATGTTAATCGGTTTCGATAGATAAAAATTACAGCCCGACTCGAGAATCTTGGCATCGTCGCCTCTCATTGCATTGGCGGTAACGGCAACAATGGGTATCTCAGCCAGCCTGGTTTTTTTGCTGGCGCGTAATCGACGGGCAACTTCATAGCCGTCAATATCGGGCAGATTGACGTCCAGCAAGATCAAATCCACCTCTTCGGTTTCTGCAAGGAGGATTCCCTGTAAGCCGGTGCAGGCTTCGATCAACGTATAATTTTCCGATTGCAGCACCCGCCGAACGAGAGTCATGTTGTCCGGGTGGTCTTCGATGTATAGAACGATAGGCGCTGTCATGTTTGCTCTCCTGTCGGTTCGCTGGATTCTTCGATGACATGGATCACCTGGTCCACAAATTTTTTGGTGGAAAGCGAGCCTTTTTGATACACCGCTTGAATGTGACCGTTCAAGCGTTTTCGTTCTTCGGTTGTGATGTCTTTTGCGCTGACCACGACGATGGGAATATCTTTTGTGCGCGGGTCGAGTTTCAGTTCTTCAACGAACCCGAACCCGTCTATGCCGGGCATGGTGAGGTCCGAGACGATCAGGTCGGGTAATTTTTGGCGAGCCATTGCGAGACCTTCCCAGCCGTCTTTGGCATGATAGACGCGATAGGATTTGTGCCCTTCGAGCAAACGGCGGATGAGCAAGGCGTCGTCGGCGTTATCGTCCACGAGCAAGACAGTGGTTGCCTTTTCATCCAGATTTTCCAGCGCGGCTTGCAGGCCTTCGCGCGGGGCGGGAGATTGATCTTTGCTCAAGTGTACATCCACTGCCCATTGATCGCCAAGCACATGTTTTTCAACGGGGAACGTGTGACCGGTGCAATTGACGACAACTTTCTCGTCGGTTCCAATTGTGCCGTTACGGATCAACTTCTCGAGTCCCGCGAAGGCGACGGCGGTTGCCGGTTCGACAGCCATGCCCTCGCTTTTGGCGAGCGCGCGCATCGCGTCGAAGGCTTCGGCATCGGTCACCGATTCCATCACGCCGCCGAACTGCTGGGTGAGATTCCATAAATAAGTATAGGCTTTGCCGGGATCGCCGGTGGATAAAATGATGATGCTCGTTTCGGGAATCACCGCCTCGGCGGAATCTTTACCGGCTTTGAAGGCATTCACCATCGGGGCGCAACCTGCGGCTTGGATAATTCCCAGTTTGGGGATGCGGTCAATGAGACCCATGTTGAATAATTCTTTGAAGCCCTGATACACGCCCAGCGGTCCCAACCCGCCGCTGACTGCCTGGATGTACCAATCGGGCGCGTGCCAATTGAGTTGCTCGACGATTTCATACGCGATGGTCTTCATCGCTTCACGCGCAGAGATGGAAGATGCGCCACGATCGAGCAGGAGTTGACGCCGTTGCGCGAATTGCGCGGCGATCTGTTTGGTCTGGTCGTAATTGCCGCTGACGCGAATCACCTCCGCGCCGAATAACGCCGCCTCGCGCAGTTTTTCCTGCGGCACGAGGCTGGTCATGAAAACCCAGAGTTTGATTCCCGCGCGCGCGCAAGCGGCGGCATAGGCGACAGCGGCATTACCTGTGGAGGCGATGACCGCTTCTTTGATTCCTTTTTCCGCCATCGCCGCCACGGCTCCCGCCGCTTGCCGGTCTTTGAAGGAGGAGGTCGGCCCGTAGCGTTCATCCTTGATGTAAACTGAAGCATGCCCAAGGTCCGGAGCGAAGCGCTGCGACAGCCAGAGGGGAGTCCCGCCGGCGGGGTAAAGATCCAACGAGGCGGGGTCGTTCAGCGGGAGGACATCCTGATAACGCCACATGTTCGATGGGCGGTTTGGGAGGCCGCGTAAAATGTCGCGCTTGAACGCGTTGTAATCGTAGCGCGCCTCCAGCCATTGCGAATCGCAATTTTTGCAGACTGCGGGAACGAGGGGTTCGTACGGCTGTTGGTTGCCGCAGAGATTACATTCAAGATACTTGGGCGTTGCCATATTATTTTTCTCGTTTTTCTACCACTTCTGTAACGCGCGCTTCGAGGGGCATTTCAACAAAGAAGGTCGAGCCTTCGCCGTGGATGCCGGCGCTCTCAGCCCACAAGCGCCCGCCGTGCATTTCAACGAGACGGCGGCTGATCGGCAGACCCAAGCCCGTTCCGCCCGCTTTGCGCGTGGTGGATACGTCCACTTGTGTGAATTCCTGAAACACCGATTCAAGATCGTTCTGCGGAATGCCGATGCCGGTATCTTTGACCGAGATCAAGATTCTCGCTCCGGCGACGGGCTTTGCGCAGATCGTAACCTTGCCCGCCTCGGTAAATTTGATGGCGTTGTTCACAAGGTTGATCATCACTTGCCGCAAGCGCGTGTTGTCGGCATAGACTTCAATGGTTTGATCCGACGCGTCGTCAATGACGAGCGAGAGTTTCTTGTCAGCCGCCAGCGTCGAGGTAATGCTCACCACGTCATCCAGCAGGGCGTGCGCTCTGAACTTCTCAAGGTTCAAGTTCATCTTGCCCGATTCGATTTTTGCCATATCCAACACATCGTTGATGAGGTGTAAGAGGTGCTGTCCGTTCTTTTGGATGAGACGCAGGTCGTTGTCCATGTTTTCCGTCAGCGGGCCGTCCAAGCCTTCGAGCATCACATCTGTGAAACCGAGGATCGAGTTCATCGGCGTGCGCAACTCATGCGACATGTTGGCGAGGAACGCGGACTTAAGGCGGTCGAGTTCCTTCAACTCCTGGGCGCGTTTTTGCAACTCTTCGGTCAGGCGCAAGGTTTCGAGATGGATGCTTGTTTGCTTGGCAATGGATGCCGCAAGTTCTTTGGCTTCCTCCGAAACATTTGTTAAACCCGAGACGGAAAGTTGTCCGATCGGTTCGCCGCGCACCATCAAAGGTTGTTGCAGATCAACAGCCGCCGCGATCGTTTCATTTGCCATCGGCGATACCTTGATCGAGTCGTACATGAAGCCCGTTGCGGCTCCTTCTTGCTGGGCGTAACTATCCCAGTTCTGGCGCGTGAGGCGGCGCGTGGCTTCTTCCGCTTCGGCGCGGGCGCGCGAGGCATCCGCCAATAAGCGGATATTCTCAACCTGTTGCCCGACCTGTTTGGCTATCGCTTGGACGAGCGTTTTATCCTCTTCTGTAAATGTTCCGTTGCCTTTGACGAAGAGTCTGCCGACCTGCTGGTCTAGCACTTGCATGATCTCTTCATGATCGTATTGGGTGGGCGCGGGCTGAGTAAACGGTTCCACGGCCGCCTGATCGTAGACGTAACCGATGCGTTCGCTGTTATGAATGGCGTCGAGGAAGTTCGCCCAATTCCGATGCGTGAATTGATGAGTCGCATCTTCGGCTTCGGCGCGCGCGCGTTCGGCGGCGGCGAGCAGGCGGAGGTTCTCGATCTGAAGCGACGCTTGTTGCGCGACCGTGTTCGCCAGTTTGATATCGTCTTGCGTCAACGGGCGTTCGGGCGATTGAGCGACCTGCACTTCGCCGATCGTCTTTCCGCTAAAGGTTAGAGGACTCTTGACCACATTCGCTTCATTCCGGACCTCGGGCTGGTCGCCTCGAACCGGCAGGACTTGATCGCCCATGTAAGCGAAACCAACCTCTTCCTTTTCGTACAGAAGCGGCGCCGAAGAGATTTGCGATTCGTTCTCTTTGAGGCGCGATTCCAATTCGAGGATGCGCGCCTTGAGCGCTTCCACTTCTTTTTCATTCGGCGAAACGGGAGCGGGTTTGTTGGATTGCGAACCTCCGCCATTTGCAGGCGCGGTCACTACGGGTTCGCCGTGCCCATTCCTCTTCGGCGATTCCGAAGAGTCTGGTCGTTCCATCCCTGCGAACAACTTTTCTACCCGTTGTTTGGCTTTGTTGTCGGTCATCGGTCTCTCTCCTGCAAGTAGATTCCTGCTAAGAGGCTTTATCCTTCAAACTTAATTGGGCGACCGTCATCGGCGCGCCGAGCGCGGTTCCCAATTCGCGAGCCGCAATTTGTAACACGGCTTCCACGCTGGTGGCGCTCTGGATCTTTTGGTTGATCACGTTCAACATGGCTTCGCGTTCGGCTTGCTTGCGGACTTGGTCAAAGAGGTTAATGCGTTGCATGACGGTGGCGAGTTGGGTCGCAATCGCTTGCAACATGCGTTCTTCGCGTTCGCCGAGATCTGCCATGCTCCGATGTCGCGTTACGGCAATCACGCCCAGCAATTCCTGCCCAGCCATGATGGGCATGGAAAGCGCCTTGCCCACTCTTGCCAGGACCTCCGGCGGTATGCCTCCCATCCGCTCGTCTTTTTCGGGGTTGTTCACCATCACCATGTGGCGCATTTTTGCCGCCAGCGTGGCAGGCGTGGCTTCGTTTATGGACAGGCTGGCTGTGATTCTCTCTGCCGGCATGTTTTCGCCTGCCACGCCTCGTAACGTCTCGCTTGCGGGGTCGTATACCGCGATCCACGATCCCGTAAATCCCAGCTCGTCGCAGGATAATTTTGCCACGGTTTGATAGATCACGTCGAGTTCTGTTGCGCCGCCGATGGCTTCGTTGATGCGGTAAAGCGTTTGCGTTTCTGCCAGAGACGCCTGCGTCTGTTCGAACTGACGCTGGTTTTCCAGCATGGTGGCGATCTGCGGACCTAACGCCACAAACAGGCGTTTTTCCTCTTCGGTGAAGTTGTGTGGCTCTTCGCCTTCCAACATTAGCACGCCGAGTTGTTTCGACCCAACGTGCAGGGGCAGAATAGCCACCGCGCGCAGGTTCAAGCGTTGCGCCAGTTGCATGGTGACGGGATCAACGCGCTCATCGTCGAAGCCGTCGTCGAAGAACAAAGGCGTCGGACTGAGAAATAACTTCATCATGCGCACGACTTCGATGGAATAATGGGCGCCAACCTCCGTGGCCTCGTGCCCCGTTCCGTTCCACCAGTTGGCGATAACATCCAGACTCTCCACCTCGCCTTCCGCGTTTAAATTTGTGCTCCCCATGATCGCGCGATTGATGACCGGGATGTTGATCGCCTCGACGGCGACCGCGGTCAGTTCCTGTAAGTCTGCGGCTTGCGTAATGCGGCGGCTGGCTTCGAACAACTTTTCCGATTGCGCCAACGCGGATTGCGTCTGGTCGTATTGGCGCAGACCCTCAATGTGCGCGCTGAGGCGCTCCGCGACGGCGCTGGCAAGTTCAATCGATTCCGCATCGCTTGAATCCAAGCCTTGAACGGCAAGTTTGCCCACCACTTCGTCGCGCACCTTCAGTGGCAGAGCCGCGCCCGCATCTTCGAACGACGAGCCGTTGAGCGGAAGGACTTCTTTGAGATTGTACACATAGCCCAGGCTTCCGCTGGCTTTTTCGGCGTAGGTTTGCCAGCCTTCGCGGGTTAGGCGGCGGGCGGCTTCTTCCGCCTCGGCGCGATACCGCTCGGCGTTTTCGAGCAGGCGCAGGTTCTCGATCTGTTGCGCCACCTGGCGGGCAACTGCGCTGGCTAATTCATTCGTATGCTCGCGGCGGTCATCGTCGTTCAGTTCGACCACCAGGGACCCAAGCGCTTCACCCGCTAATGCGATCGGGGCTACAACGGCTTGCGCGCCCTCTGCCGGTTGGGTTTCATCCGCTTCTGAAAGCGGCGTCACTGTGTCGTGGCTGAATACGAAGCCGAATTGTTCCGGCTCGTGGATGGCATCCAGATGCTCAGCCCACCTCTCACGGATGAGATGCCGGGCTTGCGCTTCCACTTGAAGGCGGGCTTGTTCCGTTTCTTCCAACAGGTTGGCGTTTTGAATGGCAATCGCTAACTGACCAGCCAGCGCTTCGAAAGCGGGCAATATTTCTTCCGTCAATACGCCTGGGGCGCGCGACTGCATGTCGAGCGCTCCCACCACCTTGCCTGCGACGATCAGCGGCACCGATATTTCGCCGCGCGTTTCCGGCAGTAAGGCGTTAGGACGGAATGTGGCGCTTTGGAGGGTGTCGGAAATCACCACCGAACGTTTTTCGGTTGCCGCGCGCCCGTTGATCGAGTTGATGTTGATGGGCAGGCTATGACCTTGTTCAACCAGTTGAGCGCCAACGACGCCGGTGCCCGCTTCCAGTATGAGAGTGGAACCGCTGGTGTCGGTTAGGTAGACCTGCACGTAGTACAGATTGAATTCTTTCAAGATGAGGTCGCAAGCGTTTCTCAGCATCACATCGAGTTCATGCACCTGAGAGACGGCGCGCCCCACTTCTGCCGCTAATTCCAAGTTGCGAGTGCGATCAGCGACGCGCTGTTCCAGGGTGGCGAAACTTTCGCTCAATTGAGCCGACATAGAGTTGAAGGCAGCCGCCAGAGAGCCGGTTTCATCGTTCGATTCGACCTTGGCGCGAGCGGAAAGGTCTCCTGCTGAGACTTGTTCCACCGTTTGTGTCAGGCGGACAAGCGGCGCGGCGATAAATTGACCGGTGATAAAACTTAAGGCGGTGGCGACGATCAATAGACCGAGGAGAATGAATGCCGCGATCCATAAAGAGGTCTTTGTCTCGTTTTGAACTTCCTGGCGAGAACTTGCGATGGCTGTATTTAATTCGCTGACCGGCGCGATGATTCCCAAACTGTAGCCTGCCGTTTGCAGCGGCGTGAACGCCATGTATGATTCCACGCCGTTGATCGTCACGATAGACAGCCCGGACTTGCCGTCTGTCATTTGAGTTGTGAGGGCTTGCAGTTCTTCTGAGCCGCGATCGAGAACGGTTTGCGTTGGCGTTTCTCCGAGCGGCACTTCTTCGGGTTGTAAACCAAAGAGGGGGTAGCCCTCCGGCGGCATGACGAGAATGTGCCCCGTGTCGTCCACGAGGAAGGCGAAACCGGTGTCGCCGACTTTAATTTGGGAGATATTCTGCGCAATGCGCCCCAGGTGCAAGTCGATGCTCATCACGCCTTGGAAAACGCCTCTTTCATTGTATACAGGCGCGGATGCGGTTACGATCAATCCGGTACCTGCCTGATCTTGATACGGTTCGGTCCAGCGGACGCTCCGGTCAGGGTCGTTCTGTGGGGTGACGATGGTGTAGAGAGGCTCCGTGCGAACATCATAGTCTGCAGGAACGAAGGATGCCAGATCAAGGTTGGGGTAGTAGGCGCTGTACCCAAGCGCGCCAATGTAATAAACAGCCACCGCTTCCTGCTGGTCTTCCAGGATTTTTGGGGCTGCAAAATCAAGATACGCGGAAATATTAATATCGTCATATATCGCGTCATTCACCTGCACGGTACTTGGGATCAGCACGGTGCCCGGATCGTTTCGTGAGTTCGTGTATTGACCGCCGGGCAACAGAATAACTTCTTGCCGAGAGTCCCAATACGCGCCTTGACTCAAAACGGGTCCTTGCGACGCCAATTGCGCCCGGTAGTCTGCCAATTTAATCAAATTGTGTTGGGTCAAGGAGAAAATCTGGTCGGCGTTAGACGCCTCCGTATTAATCAGGTTGGTTAATTGCGTATCGGTCTGGGTTTCGACGCTGTTCTCATACCTGTCGGAAATGGAAGTTATGATCTTTGACGCTCTCGTAAGAGCAAAAAAAGTTAGCGCGCTGATGGATAGGATTTCAATCGCCAAGAGGGCGAGAATGATCTTGGCTCGCAACCGGAGATTGCGCCAGCGCCCGAGAGCGATCTTATTCTTGATTCCGTTGATTGTTTGATTCATTTGAGACATGAGGGTTCTCCGCGGCTGGGTCATGATTGGTTCCGACCGTCGTGATTGTTGCCAGCTTCCAGCCGCTTGGCGAGGCTTGCGCTAACCCGCGAAACGCCGGCCGCCTTCCCCAGTTCGCGGATGGCGGTCTGCAGGGTTTCTTCGATGGATGAGGCGCTTTGGATGCGGCTGCCGATCAGGTTGACTTGCGCTTCGAACTCAGCCTGCTTCTTGGATTGCTCGAACGAGCGCGCGTTCTGAATGGAAGTTGCCAATTGCGCGGCAAGCGTGGTCTGAATGTTCACATCCGAATCTGTAAAGCGCCCAACTTGATCGGACTGAATATCGAACACGCCGATCAATTTATTGCCGACGATCATCGGCGCCGCCAATTCGGAGCGCGTATCGGGTAGCAGGGGGTTGGGGAAAAAATCGGGCGCCAGAGTCACATCGTTCACGGTAACGCCTTTTTGTTCGCGGGCGGCGCGGGCGACGAGCGACTGTTCGCGGTCTAGCGGGATCGAGCGCTTTTCTGCCGCCATGATGCGCCCCGGTTCTCCCGCCCCGGCGGCAAGCATGAGATTTTTGCCTTCATCGTCGAGCAGGTAAATGTGAGAGTGATAGAGATGGAAGCGTTCTTTGGTCAGGTCTACCACTTCCTGTAATAACCTTTGAGGTTCCAGAATGGAAGAGGTGGCGGCGCTCACTTCAGCCACGACCGCGAGGTCTTTTGTGCGGGCTGTCACGCGCTGTTCCAGTTCGCCGAGGATATTTTTGAGTTGAGACGTCATCGTATTGAACGTTGTGCTGAGTATGCCGATCTCGTCTTTCGAATCGATGACCGTCTGGGCAGAAAGGTCTCCGGTTGCCGCTCTCTCTGCCGCGGCGGTGAGACGCGCAAGCGGGTTGGAAATAAATTGAGCGATACCCATTGTGACCGCCGTCATGACGACCACAATGATGATCGCCACGACCATATTGGCGTTTTTGGTCGTCGTGATGGGTAACTGGGCTTCCTGAAGGTTTTGATGCGCCACGACGAGCCAGCCGAGCCGGCCAATGTATTCCTTGTACGGCGACAGCGGAGCGACAACAGGTCTTTTACTTACCAAACTTGGCGCGCCTTCGTATTCCACCTGCGCGTACCCCCCCGATAGCGCGTCAAGGATAGACGCCGTTTGCGCGTCCATCGTCCCTAAGGTCGTTTCTCCATGTTCCAATAGTTGATTATTTTGAAAGATAATTTCCACTTTGCCGGTGTTGCCGAATTGATTGGCGGAAACAAGCGCCGCCAATTCGTTGATGTCGATTGTGGCGCGTAAGACCCCGATCGGTTTGCCCGCCGTGTTGCGCGAGGCGACAGGGATCGCCATTTGAATGGCAAGCGTATTGGTACTCTCGTCAAATGCCGGCTCGCCGATGTAGACGCCGCCCTTGCCGTCGTTCCATGCCGCCTGCCACCAGTCCTCATCCGCTTGATAGTAATCGGACGTGCGGTCGCTGGACGATATGATTGCGCCGTATTGATCTGTGACAAAAACTTCGACGAACTGCGGAAAGACGGATTGAATATTTCTGAACTCCGCCGATAGATCGTCGGCGATCACGTTTTGGATCAGCGGATCGCTGTCGAGCGCGCGCTCCCAGCGCGCATCGAGGCTTTGGAATTCGCCGCTATCCGGCGACCGAACGGGATTCTCTTGCGCTACGGATTCCTGGAGAAATTTATTGAGCGCTAGCGCGTTAAGCGAGTCGAGGTTGCTGTCGATGGCGTTAGTCACATCGCGAACGCTTGAATCAGCCAGGGCGTTGATGTTACGTTCCACTTGCGTGTTAATCAGCGTGGCTGTAATGCTGTTCGAAACGATCGAGAAGATCACGATGGACGCTACCGTGGCGGAGACGATGGACGAGATCAGTTTAACCCGCAGGGAGTAATTGCGGAACTGACGGAAAATGATAAAAGCCAACAGCGCGATCGGCACAGGGACAATAAAGGTGATCAGCGCTTGAATCCCTGCGGCGCTAATACGCTCCCACGGAAGAAACGCGTCCATCAAGATGAAAAGCAAGCCCGCCGCAATGCCTGTGACGATCATCGCTGTCTGGCGGGTCTGCAACGTTTCGATGGCGACTATGGCGCAGAGAAACACCGAGCCTATTAGGAATATCACGCCCAGACCGGAGATGGAAGCGATAACGCCGACTGCTCCCAGAAGCGAAACCGCCACCGTGAGCCAGGTTCCCGCCTCAATACGGCCCCGCCAGATCATATACAAGGAGACGACCCACGCCATAGACATGGCAAGCATCGTGGTCGTTGCGACTTTGATCTGCCAGGAAGGGTCTTGAGAAAACTGAAGCAGTAGATATCCGCTTACGATGACGCTGGCGAACAGATAGAGACCGGTCGCAATGAGGGCATTGCGTCTTCGCCTCAGGGTATCTTCGGAAAAGGCGGGTGTTGAATAGTTCATTTCATGACTCCTTGCGCGTTCGGGAAGAAGAAGTGGAACATGGCTCCAGTGAATGTCATCATTGCCTGTTTCCCGTAACTTTTTGAGTGTCGCCGGCTGGCACGGGCTGATCGAGGGAAACCAGGGTGGGCTTCATGCCCAGCGCATGACCTAACTCGCGGGCAGTGATCTTCATCGCCGCTTCGATCGACGTTGCGCTTTGAATCTTTTGTGTGATCAAGTTAAGCATCGCCTCGCGTTTTGCCTGTTCTTGCGCCCGTTCAAACTGGCGGCGGTTCTCCAAAATGGCGGCAAACTGGGGGCTTAGAGAGGCGAGCAGACGGGTTTCGGCTTGCGTGAAACTGTGCGGTTGCTGTCCTTCCAGCAAGACAATGGCGTCGCGACGCGATCCAATATAGATGGGGAGAGCCGCAACACTGCGATAATTTACCTTTTGGGCGATGGCTCTGGTCGCCTCGTCCACGCGCTCGTCGTTCCATACGTCGCTAAAAAACAACGGTTCCAGGCTTGTGAACATAGACAGGGAACTTAACATGTCTTTCGAATAATGCGTGTCAATGGGAGAGGCTGGCAGTTCGGCGCTCTTCGACCAGTTTGCAATAATGGTCATGCCATCCAGTTCATCCCTGTCGTTATACGCCAGGCTTCCCAAGATAGCCCGGTCGATCGCGCGAATCCCCAGCGACTCTACGATGAATTTGATCAATTCCTGTAAATTGGTCGCTTGCGACAAACGGTCGCTTGCGTTGAACAACTTTTCCGACTGCGCCAACGCCGCCCTGGTTTCCTCGTATTGATTGGCGTTTTGCACGGCAACGGCAACTTGCGAACTGAGCGTGGTTTGAACGGCGATATCGGCGTCTGTAAAGCGACCGATAGCCTCCGATTGCACGTCGAATACGCCAAGGAGGGTATCGCCGACGATCATCGGCGCCGCCAATTCGGAGCGTGTGTCGGGTAACAGCGGATTAGGCAGAAAGTCCGGCGCTTGCGTCACGTCGTTGACCGTGACGCCTTTTCGTCCGCGGGCGGCGCGAGCCACCAATGACTGTTCGCGGTCGAGCGGAATGGAACGACCTTCGGCGACCATCTGCCTGCCCGCCGCGCCCGCGCCCGAAGCAAGCACAAGCGTGTCGCCGGCTTCGTTCAAGAGATAAATATGGGCGTGATACAAATTGAAGCGCTCCTTGGTGAGGTCAACCACCTGCTGCAACAATTCGTCTGTCTCTAAAATCGTGGAAGCGGCGATGCCTACTTCCGCCACAGAGGAAAGCGCCTTTGTGCGTTCAGCCACGCGTTGTTCCAAAGAACCGATCAAGTCGCGCAGTTGGGATGTCATGCGGTTGAACGCTGTAGCCAGCGCGCCGATTTCATCCTGATTACTCACATGAGTCGTCCGGGTTAAATCGCCTTCGCTGACCAATTGCGCCGTTGCGGCTAATTCGGTGATCGGAGTGGTGATCTGGCGGGCGGCAAGCACGCCTAAGAAACCGGCGACGACGATCGCGATCAAAGTTGTGATGATCGTCAGAATGATGTTTTCGGAAGCCAGCGATAACGCTTCAGAAGCGGGCTGTTCGGCGAGAACATAAAAGGTTTGATCGCTAAATGTAATCTTTTCGACTGCCAAAGCGGCGGAAGCGCCGCTTAAGCCGGCGGTAAATGAATTTTCTGATGGAGGAGTGATTTGCGCTCTTTTCAAAACGAAGGAAGGATTGGCATGGGCAACCACGAAACCATTGCTATCGGTCATGTACACCGCGCCGCTGCCGCTCACGTCTGCTTGCCCCATAAGGTCCCACACCGATTTGAAACGAATCTTGGCGATCAGCACATAATCGAGCCTGCCGCTCCGAAGGTCGAGCATTGGAACAGAAACGACCATATATGGCTCGCCTGTAACTTCGTTAAAAGAGACAGGGCTAAAATAGGTGGCGTTCGTTTCTTTCGGTTTCTCGAATTCCTCCGACCCGGCGCGATTGCCGAATTCCTCAGGCGTGACGACCTTCAAGCGGGAGAGGAAGATCAACTCCCTGCCTTGACCGTTCGTCAGAATCAGTTCCTCGTAGACCGTCTGGTCCGAAAACAGATTGGAAAGCAGGGTGGTTTGTTCCCCCCGTGTTGCATTCGAAAAATCATTGATAGCAGTCAATGAACGCAGTTCGGTTTCGCGTCCCTCGATGAAGTTTTCGACCTGTTCAGCCACGCGTTTTGCGATCTGATCCTGAGATTCTAGAGCGTCGGGAACCTCGGACCTGTACGTTTGCCAGGTGCCTATGGCTCCCACGATCAACAAAGGAATCAACACTAGGGCAATAAAATAGACTGTCAATCGTGTTTGTAGGCTTTTTCTCATAGAGGGTCTCCGACTAGAACTTTCGATCGCGTACCATTGGACGTATTCTGTGAATGATATTTTGCAGACCCCAAGAGACAGAAGCCGTTGGGGTCTGCAAAACGTTTACCTTAGCGGATGATCGTGTTTGCCTGCTTGATGATCTCGTCTGAAATCGTAACGCCATACGCTTGAGCGGCATTTAAGTTGATGAACAAAAAGCTATCGGCGGTTTCCACCGGCGTTTCAGCGGGGCTGGCGCCTTTCAGGATCCGGTTAACCATGGCGGCGCCTTGTTCCGCCTCCCCTGCGAAGGTCACGGTATAGTCGGAAACCAGATAGAGCGCGCTTCCGCCTCTGTTACTGCCAAATACCGGAACTCCTTGTTTCTTAGCCGCCTCGCTAAGTTGTTCCAATCCCGGCTCCAAACTCGAGAGAGGCGAAGGCAAGAAGATGATGGTATCTTCCGGCAAAGTTTCAACAGCCGCCAACATCTCATCAATACTGTTTACCTCGCTGCCGGGCGCCAACTCCACCTTGAATTGAGGCAGGCTGTCGGTTATGCCCTGCAAGACCATCGTCGTAATAGTATCGGCGGGATTGTGAGGAATATAAACATACTTTGTATCGGGCGCGATCTTCAGCGCCCACTCCAGCGCTTTGGCAGAACGGTCTACGATTTGCACGCCGGTCACATTGCCGCCCGGGTTGGCAATGCTCGCCACTATGCCTTCTTCAACGGGATTGATAACCGGGGTGAACACCACTGGGATGTCTGTGCCTTCCACCGCTTTCTTTGCGGCTTTCGTGGTCAGGGTGCCGACCGTAAAGAAGATATCCACCTTTTGTTCCATCAGCCGTTGCGCTTCGGCGTCGAATGCCGCCTGGTCGGGTCCCACTTCGGGGTTATAGAGATAGGTGATATTTTCACCTTCCACATACCCCAATTCGGTCATTGTGGTTTTAAAGTGATCGACAATTGGGCTTAACCAACTGATCTCCACAATGACCCCAACGGTATACGATTGGGGCTTCGACGCGCCACAGCTTGACAGGATCAAACTAAGAGCGAAAAACAAAACGAATAATTTTTTAGTCGACATGATTGGCTCCTTTGAGAAAACGATCTCGGTGGTCATATTTTGCATGAATTCATCGCAACGACCGATGGAATTCGTGTAGAAAAGTTGGGAAAAGTTGGTCCTTATGCCTCGGCGACCAGCGGCAGGATCAGGCTAAAGCAGGTTCCTTCGCCTTGCGCGCTCTCCACCGCCACGCTTCCGCCGTGTTCTTCGGCGATCATTTTTACAATTGCCAGCCCCAGCCCATTGCCTTTTACATCGTCATGCCCGTTATTTCGCACCCGGTAGAAACGGTCAAAGATGTGAGGCAGGTCAGAGGCGGGGATTCCGTAGCCGTTATCCCGAATGTGGAGACACACCTGCCCAGGCTGGTTTTCAGATGAAAGCGAAATTCCGCCGCCCTCCGGCGTGTACTTGACGGCGTTGCCGATCAAATTTCTTAAAGCCTGACGGATCTGCAACGCGTCTCCTCTCACGTGTGAGCTGGTCCCGGTTTTCCCCAGCGTGAGCCACAGCCCCTTCGCTTCTGCCTGCGGTTTAAATTCATCCGCGATGTCCGTTAAGAGGCGAGTGGCATCCAGAATTTCAAACGCGGGTTCCTCGCCCAAATCCATTTTTGCCAGATCGAGCAGGTTCTCCACGAGTTCGCTCATAGTCTCTGTGGAGTTCTGAATGCGTTCCACAAATTCAGTCTGGTTGTCGTTGAGCGGTCCCGCTTGTTTGATGAGGTGACCGAAGCCTTTGATGGACGTGATCGGGTTTCGCAGATCGTGAGACGCGATCGCGATGAACTCATCTTTCACACGCTCCAGTTCCTTGAAGCGCGTCACATCGTGCAGGATGACCACGCACCCGCCCTGCTCGAGGGGAGTGGCGGAGGCGGAGAAAACGCGCTGGTCGGGCCAAACAACCTCCCCTGCGAAAGAAGCGTTCGTATCCTGAGTCTGGTTGAGGAGCGCGAGGAAGGAATCGTATCCGGCGCCCGCCTCCAAAGTTTGCCCAAGGTTTGTCTCGTAATCGGTAAATAACTTTTGAGCGGCTGGGTTTACGAGAGTCAGCCGGTATTCGGCATCGAACACAAGAATTGCGTCTGCCGCGTTTTGCAGAACGGCGGCTAATTGTTGCTGTTCCCGCGACACGATGTTGTATAACTGGGCGTTTTCCAACGCGATGCTTGCCTGGCTGGTAATGGCTTGCAGTAACAGCAAATGATCGAGGGTGAAGTATTTGGTTTGCTCGTTTGTGAGCACCAGGATCCCCAGCAGGCTGTGCCTGCCGAACATGGGGACAACGACCGCGGAGCCGGCGAATGCCTCTTTTTCATCCCGCCAGAGCGGGTCGGTTTGCGTGTCGTCTACAATGAACCCCTGGCGAGACTCGTTGACGATTTCAAACAACCCCTGCGGTAGCGTAAAGTCGGAGGAGGATGATTCGAGACGGAATGTTTTTTCATACGTTCCCGTTGGATTGAGGATCAGGATATGACCAAACATTGCCCCAAGGGTTTCCACTGTGCGTTTGAGCAACACGGTTGTCAGTTCATCGATGTTAAGCCGCGCGCTCAACTCCTTGCCGATTTCAGGCAACAGGTTAAGTTCGCGGTTCCGCCGTCGGATCACATCCTCCGCCTGCTTAACGCGCAATTTTGTGCGGATGCGGGCGAGTAATTCGCGGCGGTCGAAAGGCTTGGTCACATAATCGTCCGCGCCCATGTTCAACCCAGATTGGATGTCGGCGAGGTCGAGTTTCGCCGCGGTGAGGATGATGACCGGGATGTGTTGGATGGCGGGGTCGGCGCGAATTTCCTCTAAAACGGCAAAGCCGTCTTTGCGCGGCATGTTGACGTCCAGCAGGACCAGGTCGGGCATGTCGCTTCGAACAAGCGTCAACGTCTCGACGCCGTCTTTGGCTTTGATGTGTTTGTAGCCCTCGTTGCTTAGATAACGGGCGAGTAATGTGAGGTTATCGGGCTGGTCGTCGGCGATCAAAATCGTGAAGGATTTCTGGGGGATTGGCTCTTTGTGAACGGTCTTCGCCTGATGCATTTCATCCATGGCGCGCGCGACGATCTGGCAGATCCGCTCGGGATGAACCGGCTTGACAATGACTTCCTTCACCTTGAGGCGGTTCGCGCTGACTTTCAACCCCGGCACGTCGTACGCGGTGATCAAGAAGGAAAACGCCGGTCGCCCCGCCGGGTTGCTGTTCAACTGCTCGATCAATTCCAACCCGGTCATCTCCGGCATCACCATGTCGGTAATTAGAATATCCACAACGTCGTTGCCCGCGTGGCGCAGCGCCTCACTGGCGCTGGTGGCTGAAGCAACTTTTACCTGAGGACCTAATTGCGAAATGGCGCGCGCTAACATCGTCGCCGTATTGGGGTGATCGTCCACCACAAGGATTTTGACCGGCGTGTCTACCATGGGAAGGGAAGGTCGGTTCATCGCCTCCTTATTTTCTCTGATCTTCCCCGCCGCACCGTTTGAATTAATTGGATAAAGTTGGCAAAAGTTTGTATCCCCTTGTTGCGCGCCCGGGTTGATGAGACGCCTCGCACAGGCGCACAGGAAACTGCGCGCCACGAACTCTCAGCCTAAGACAAGCCGATACCCCGTGCCTCGCACATTAATCACATGAACCGGGTTGCGCGGATCTGGCTCGATCGCCTGGCGGATGTGATGGATGTGCCATTTTGTTAATTCTTGCGCCTCGCGCACATCGGCATCATAGCCCTGCGCTTCGGAGACAAGCGTTTGATAATCCACCACGTTTGGAGTGTGACGCGCCAACGACAATAAATAATCGAATGAAGTTGGCGGAAGATTGATGACGCGCTCATTCATCGCGACGCGGCGAGTGTGCAGGTCGAGTGTGAGCGCGCCGCGTTTGAGAAAGCGGTCATCCGCCGTGGCTGCCTGCTCAGCCTTCGATTCGGACGGTTCGCCCCTTGGGGTTTCCAACTCGTTCAATTCGGCTTGCAAAGAATCAATTTGCCTTTGCAGTTCGCGCTTGCGCCGTTCTTTGTGTTGGTTTGCCAAAACAGAATTCGTGCGGTCGACCACAGCCTGAGGCTTGAGCGGCTTCAAGAGATAATCGGTTGCCCCGTTTCTCAACGCCTCCACCGCCGAATTCAGGTCGGGTTGGGCGGTGAACAAAATGACCGGCAGGTCCGGGTACTTCGCGTGGATCGACTTGAGCAGTTCCAGCCCGCTCACATCCGGCATACGAATATCGAGATAGACCATGTCAAACAGGTGCTGTGAAACGAGAGAAAATCCTTCTGTCCCGTTGATGGCGGTGGTGACTTCAAACCCCGCGCGTTGAAGAATACGCGCTAAAGTTTGGCGCAGGCTGGCTTCATCGTCAATGATCAGAATGTGACCGCTGGCGCTCATTCAAAGCCCTCCTCGTGAATTGGCAGCCAAATGGTGAAGGTCGCCCCGCCTTGCGGGTCGTTCGCCGCTTCAATGCGCCCATGATGTTGTTGGATGATGTCGTGTGTGATGGTCAGCCCAAGCCCGGTGCCTGTATGTTTGCTGGTGATAAACGCATCGAAAACCCTGGGGAGCATTTCAGGGTCGATGCCAGGACCCGTATCTTTGACGGTGAAGAGGATTTCGTTTTGTGAGACCAATCCTTGGGTCTGAACGATGAGGCGCCCGCCGGGTTTCATCACCTCGACCGCGTTCAGGAACAGATTCAATACCACCTGTCGAATCTGATCCGATACGCCTGAAATAGTTGGCAGGTTGGCGTCTGGGAAAAATTCAAAAGCGATTTCTTTTTGACGCATATGCGTGGAGATCAGGGCGTGGACGTCCTCGATCAACCCGTTGAGTTCCACGGGTTGAAAATCCATCATGCGCATGGGGCGGTAGGCGCTGCGCAGACGCTCGATCAACGCCGCCATCCGTTCTGCTTCCGCTAGAATCACATCCAGGTCCTGTTTTGCCTGGCTGGAAAGATCCGCCTCCTCTTTCAGAAGGAACAGAGCGTTTTGAATCGCTTGCAGTGGGTTGTTCAGTTCATGGGAAACAGAAGCAAGCAATCGCCCGACAAGCGCGAGACGCTCGTTTTGGATCAATTGCGAGCGAACCGTTTGTTCCTGGCGTAAAGCCGTTTGCAGAGTATTATATAAATTGGCTTTTTGTAACACCACGGTCAACTGGTCCGCAACGGCGACCATGAGTTGCAGGTCGCTATCCGTGAGGCGGTGCGGCGGCGTTTGTTGAATATCCAACACGCCCACCACTCGATCCTCGATCTTGATCGGCACGGCAATTTCGGATTGTGTTTCGGGCAGTAAAGGACTGCGCTTGAAGAAAACCACGCGATCGACATTGTTGGAGATAAACGACTCACCGGTTTCCGCCACATGACCGGCGATCCCCTCGCCGGGAGGGATATAGTGTCCCTGTTGCACAAGCGTGTCGCCAATATATCCGCTACCGTGGCGTATCACAAGGTTTCTGCTATCCGGTTCGATCAGATAAATCTGCACATGATAATAGCCGAAATTTTGGTGAAGAAGTTTTACAACTTCCTTGATGAGTTCGTCCGTATCCAGCGACGCCGCCAACCCCCGGCTGGTTCGGTAGAGCGCGCCCACCTCTTTTAATCGTTGTTGCGTGTTCTCGAACAAGTTGGAGTTTTCGATGGCAATGGCGGCTTGCACGCCCAGCGCGTTGAGCAACTCGGAGTCTTTCATGGAAAAAGCGTTTGCCAAGGCGCTTTGAACGCTGATCGTGCCAATTTGTTGGTCGCCGCTTTGCACCGGCGCAACCAGCAAGGAGCGAAATTCAGGCAACGACTCGCCGCGAATGAAATCCGGATGGGTCCGTATATCTCCGATGTTGATCGTAACCCCCTCGCGGATCACCTGCCCTGCCACGCCTTCGCCCAAACGCATCCGTACCCGCTCGATTTTTTTTTCACCCTCGTCGAAGCCGGAAACAGCGCGGGCAAATAAAGCCTGTTCGTCTGCTTCTAACAGATGAATAACGCTTTTTTCAACTTGCGGAATGAGTTCGCGGGCAGAATCAACGATCAGTTGTAAGACTCCGCTGGTGCCCACGCGCTCGGTTTCACTAAGGGCGCGCCCGATCTTTGCCAGGGCATGGCTCTCTTTGAGGCGATGTTGGATCTCCGCGCTTTGTTGGAAGTTCCAGAGCGCCAGCGCGATCTGGTTGCCCGCCTCTTCCGCTCGTTCGGTTTCCTCCGCCGTAAATTGATGAGGCTCGTTAAAAGCAATGATTGCCGCGCCCAATTTCCGCTCTCTTGCGATGAGCGGAACGCCTAATGCCGAGCGCGCTGGGTAGCGCTTTGCAATCTCGACACTGATATAGGGGGAGTTGAATACATCCTCTATGGCAAGCGCGCGCTCGGCTCGTAATACAGAGGCGGTGAGAGAATGAACTTCGGGGTTCTTTTCAGCGTCCCGCGAATACTGGAATGGGAGTTTTGCCGTGGTCGCAGTGGGGATGGTTAACTGTCGTTCCGCGTCCCACCGCGTGATATAACAATCGTCCGCGCCGATGAGCCTTGCCATATCGATCGCCAAAGCGTGTAGAGTGGCGTCAAAATCCTCGGAGAGCAGGATGGCATGGGTCATCTCATTGAGAAGCGCGAGGTATTCCTCTCGTGAAGACACAGCCGTCCCGTGTTGCGATCGAGCGGCTTTCACAGATTGTTTTTTCTCTTGTGTTGCTCTGCTTGTTTCAGGCTGAGCCATTTTGAGCCTAAACGGATTTGGATTATTTTGCGATCTCGGTCGATCGTGTCTCGCGGATGACCGTTACCTTAATCTGTCCGGGGTATTGCATGGTCTCTTCGATTTTCTTTGCCACATCGCGAGCCAAACGAGCCGAGGCGAGATCGTCAATTGCGTCTGGCTTAACAATGATACGCACTTCGCGCCCGGCTTGTATTGCAAAAGCCTGTTGAACTCCATCGAACGACATCGACATTTCTTCGAGCGAGCGGATGCGCTTGATGTATGCCTCAAGGTCCTCGCGCCGCGCGCCGGGTCTCGCGCCGGAGATGGCGTCTGCCGATTCGGTGATGACCGCTTCCACGGTGAGTTGATCCACCTCATGGTGGTGCGATTCGATGGCATTCACCACGATCGAGTTGACGCCATAACGCTTGCAATATTCCGCGCCGAGTTTTGCGTGCGTGCCATCCTGGTTGTGATCCATCGCTTTGCCGATATCGTGCAAGAAGCCTCCCAGTTTGGATAGCTCGACGTTCGCCCCGATCTCCGCCGCCAGGATACCAGCCAGTTTGGAAACTTCGACCGCATGCGCCAGCTGGTTCTGACCATACGAAGTGCGGAATTTGAGACGCCCCATCATTCGTAGGATTTCCGGATGCAAGCCCGAGACGTTTGCCTCATAGGCGGCTTGCTCGCCCGCTTCATTGATGATCTTTTCCACCGCGCGCGTTTCGTCTTCCACGATCTTTTCGATGTGCGCGGGGTGAATCCGTCCATCGAGGATTAACTTCGCCAACGCCCGCCGTCCAATTTCACGGCGGACTGAGTCGAAACACGAGACGGTCACAGAGTCCGGCGTATCGTCCACGATCACATCCACGCCCGCGGCTTGCTCGAAGGCTTTGATGTTGCGTCCATTGCGACCAACGATGCGCCCCTTCATCTCTTCGCTGGGGAGGGTGACAACCGCGCGCGTCACCTCCGCCACGTGTTCGCTTGCCACGCGCTGGATGGCGTCCGCGATCAACTTGCGGGCGCGTTTCTCGCCTTCTTCGCGCGCTTCCGCCTCGATCTGGCGGATGATGCGCGCCATATCGCCGCGCGCCTCTTTATCCACAGCCGCGAACAATTCTTTCTTCGCATCCTCTGGCGAAAGCTGGGCAATTTGTTCGAGTTTTTTGACCTGCTCCTCGTGCAGTTTATCGATCTCGTTGCCGCGCCGGTCCACCTGCGACTGGCGCTTATTGATCTGTTGCTCGCGTTGTTCAAGGCGGTCGCTTCGGCTGTCCACCTCCGAGCGGCGTTTGTCCAATCGTTCGGTCTCTTTGTTGAGTTCGATGCGCCGTTCTTTCATTTCCGCTTCGGCGGCTTGCACAATTTTGGTCGCGTTCTCGCGCGCCTGGCTTTCGATCAACCGCGCTTGTTCATTGGCGACCTTTAGGATGTTATCTGCCTTGTCTTGCTGGTTTTTCAACGCGCGTTCCGCCTGATACCGGTGAAGGAAGTATCCCGCCGCCAGACCAACGCCTAATACCAGTATGTCAACGATCAAAATAATCGGATTCATGGTGTATCCTCATTTTCTTCGAAAGATTTTTCTTCTTGATGCGTTTCGTTCCAGATTCTTCTCACTACGGGCGCAATAGTCGAATAGGAAAAACCGCGCCTGGCAAGGAACTCTGAAAGTTTTCTTCTGTATTCCTGCCAGTCCAACTCTTTGAAACGGCTTGATTTTTTTCGCGCCGCTTCATATGCCAGCGCGTCATCATCCACAGATTGGAGGGCGGCTGAGGTCGTTTCGTCGTCGATGCCTTTTTGTCGCATTTCCATCGCCAACATGCGGCGACTGCGCGGGCGGAAGGCGCTTCGGTTTTCGACCCATGCGCGGGCAAACTGATCATCACTGGCAAGCCCATCTTGCCGCAACCGTTCGAGCGTTTGCTCGATCACATCTTCCGGGATCTCATGTTTGCGCAGGTTCTTGCAGATCTCCGCTTCGGACCTTGCCCGGTAACTCAAAAACAATAGCGCCTGCTGGATGGCTCGTTCTTTCGCGTCCTCAGCCTGAAGCCGCTGAATTTTTTCATCATCCAACCCGTCGCCGACTTTGAGCCATGCGGCGGTAATGCGCGCCAGCCCGAAGGCGAATTCCCCATCGAGATGCACATTGACTCGATTCGGGTTTCGCTTTTGCGCTTCGAGGGCAGTGATCTTTTTCATTTAAAATAAAACAACCGAAGCGCCGCCTGTCGGTTTCGGCTGTCGAAGACCCCGCGTCAACGGAGAAAAATGTCTGGGAATGTGGAGCAAACCCAACGTCCCGGGTGAAGCGCGCCGGGGTGGGTCAAACCGCGTGACGATGATCAGGTCACAGACGGCGAACGTGTTGTGGGGGTGAAGTCAGTTTCTTTTTCATACATAGTTTGTTTGACTTCTTCAAATAACTCCCAAAACGGGGAGGTTCTTGCTCGTAATATCCAGAGAGTGTACAGCCGAGCCGCAATGCGGCAGAAATAGACTTGTTCAGCGCCTTACTATGCCTCATTATAATGGATTTTAAGGTTTGTTAATGTGTCAAAATTATTGCGAAGGCTGGTTCGCCCAGCGTTTTCGACGCGCCAGAATGGGGATAATGATAATGAGGGAGATCACGCCTCCCATGACGATGATGCCATCGGTCGATCCGACTTCAGATTGATCTTTCGGTTCGGGGGTGGTGGTGGCTTGGAAGAAGAACGAGGCTTCAGCGTCTGCTTGTGTGAAGGTTGCCCGGCTTGCCAGCGATTGCGTGAAAGCGGTTAGAGCCATCGCCAAGACCGACGCCAGAATAATGATGATGATGACCCGGGTTGTTCTTTTCATGCCGGGCAAGTATATCACGCGCCTATTGTGTCTTTTATGTACTTGCCTGTCCTTTTGAAGTATAATTTCGGCGCGCTTTCAGGGTGAATGATTACCCTGAATGACGATGTTAATTTTTGGTCGATTCACTTGTTCGATAAAAACTCAAATGACGCGCATGGCATTCATGACGATGGCTGACAATTCGTTATGCAAACTCATGTTTACAAATTTGGTTCAATTAGGTAAAATCGTGCAATATTTCACGAATAAATCTTCGTTCCAGGAGAATGCATGATCCGAAAATTTTTTGAATGGGTGTTAAGCCCGATGGGGCGGATAGCAGTGGTGATCACCGTAATGTCGCTGTTCAGCCTTGCCGCCTATGGGGTTTATCAAACTCAACAGCCTCCCGAACAACCGATTCAATTCACTCATAAGTTACACGTAGGGCTGGGCATTCAATGTTTGTATTGCCATCCCGGCGCTTTGCGCGGACCGTCTCCCGGTTTGCCGACCATCAACAAATGCTGGGGATGCCATCAGCAAATTGCAAAAACACAAACCAGTCCGCTTCTCAAGCCCATGGTCGACGCAATGAACGCCGGCGTGGGTTTCACGTGGGTTCCGGTGGCGCAAGTGCCGGACTTTGTGCATTTCACACATCGTCCGCATGTGGCGGCGGGTCTCAACTGCGAAAATTGTCACGGCGACATGACTAAAGTGACCATCGCCGAGAACCCGCAGGTGATGAACATGGGGTGGTGTCTTAACTGCCACAAGTCGCGCACCGAGGATAACGTCCAAAATAACCCCACGGGCGACGCCGGCGTATCTGCCCAGTTGGAGAAGAAGCGCACGAAACTCACCGATTGCGGCACATGTCATTATTAATCCGGGCACAGAGGAATATTCTATGAGTCAAAAAATTTCCCGGCGTGATTTTCTCAAATTAGCCACTGCAGGCGCGGCAACCACCGCGGTATTAACCGGTTGCGGTCCCGCTTCGCGTTACGTGACGCGCGAACCGTATACTAAAATGCCGGAGTACACCTACAATGGTTTGAGCGCCTATTACGCCACCACCTGCCGCGAATGCGCGGCTGGTTGCGGGCTGATCGTCCGCACCATGCAAGGGCGCGCCATCAAAGTGGAAGGCAACCCTGCGAACCCGATCAACCTCGGCAAGACCTGCGCGCGCGGGCAGGCAACCTTGCACGGCTTGTATAACCCCGATCGTGTTGAATTCCCCGTGAAGCAGGCGCGCGGCGCGGCATTGGCAACCACCGCCATGAATTGGGACGAAGCGCTTCAAGTTGTTTCGGATGCGTTGAGCAAATCGAACGCTTCCGAAGTTGCCTTCCTGCTAGGAACCGCGTCGGATCACCTTTACGATTTGGTCACCGATCTCACCCAGGCAATCGGCGCGCCTGCCCCGATCCGTTTTGGCGCGTTGAGCATGTTCGAATCTCGCGCCACCTTGAGCAAGGCGGCTGAGAACCTCCTGGGAGAGGCTGGCTTGCCGTTCTTTGACATGGCAAATGCCGATCTCGTCGTTTCATTTGGATCAAACTTCCTCGAAACGTGGCTTTCGCCAGTGGCTTACACGCGCGGCTTTGCAAAAATGCGCCGCGGTAATAAGCAAAAGCGCGGATACCTCATCCAGTTTGAATCGCAGATGTCGCAGACTGCCGCCAAAGCAGACGAATGGATTCCGCTTCTTCCCGGGACGGAAGGCTTGGTTACCCTTGCCCTCGGCCGGCTCGTGGCGGAATCAAAAGGCGGAACAACCCCTCGCGCGTTTGCCTCTGTCGACATCGAAGAGGTATCCGCGAAATCTGGCGTTTCGCTGGAACAACTGGAGCATATCGCCAGTTTGATCGCCCAGGCGCAAGCCCCGCTTGCCATCCCCGGCGGGCAGGCATTAGGGCAGAGCAACGGGCTGTTCACAGCAGAAGCGGCGCTTGCATTCAACGCGTTAGTTGAAAACTACGGCAAACCCGGCGGCGTGTTCATCTCTCCGCTGTCACCGAACGAAGATGTTTACCATCGCCCTGCCAGCGCGAAAGAAATGGCAGACTTCATCACAACGCTGAAGAGCGGCGGCGTGAAAACCCTGTTCATTCATGGGGTCAACCCGCTATTTGAATTGCCAAAATCGCTAGGTTTTGCCGAGGCGTTAGCATCTATTCCTACTGTGATCTCGTTCGCAACATTCCCCGACGAGACCGCTCTCGCCTCCGATTATATCTTCCCCGATCATCAAGGTCTCGAAGCGTGGGGGTACCAGCGTTCTGCGACCGGCGCCATGCAATCGGTGCTGTCAGGCGCGCAACCGGTGGTTTCGCCGATGGGCGATACGCGTTCCACAGCCGACGTGTTGATCGAAGCGGCGCGGTTGGCTGGCGGAAAATTTTCTGAAGCATTGCCCTTCACCGACGAAGTTGCCTTCATTCGAAACAAAATTTCCACCCTCATCCCTCGCGCCGATGGTTCATTCGTTGCGCCAGAGATCAACACCTTCGCTTCTTACTTTCAGCAACATGGCGGCTGGTGGTCTGCGGCGGGAGTTTCTACTTCATCATCTTCCGCAAGCGCGCTCAGCAAGGCGATTGCCGTCAAAGAGACAGAATTTGCCGGCGACGGCGAGTTCTTCTTTATCCCATTCGTTTCGCCGACGTTGGGCGAGGCTGGCGCCAACAAGCCATGGTTGCAAGAGTTGCCCGACCCGATGACCACTGTCATGTGGAATTCGTGGGTGGCGATCAACCCTGAAACCGCTCATCATCTCGGTGTTGAAAACGACGACGTAGTGAAGATCATCAGCGAAGCCGGGGAGGTGGAAGTGGCAGTGTACGAGTATCCAGCCATCCACCCGGAAGTGGTTGCCATGCCCTTCGGGCAAGGTCATACCGCTTATGGAAGGTTTGCCACAGCCAAATTGCCGCAGGACCGATTTATGGGGCTTGTGCCGCATGGCGGGCTTGTGGGCGATGCCATGCAACGCGGCGCGAATCCAGCCGATGTGCTCGGCGCGCATTTCAATGAAGCCGGTGATCTTGCCTTTGCGGGCATGAAAGTAAAGATTGAAAAGACCGGACGTAAACAATACCTATCCCGCCTCGAAAGCCGCATCGGCGTCTACGGCGAGGGATTTCCCGAGGAGAAATAATCATGACCGTTGATTTAAATCTCGTTGGCGCCAAAGGCGCCATCGCCGAAGCCGCGGCAGGAAAGTGGGGGATGACCATCGACCAGGATATTTGCACCGGCTGTCAGGCATGCGTTGCGGCGTGCGCCATGGAGAACAACCTTGCCTTCGTGGGCGAGGAAGACGCCGGCTATGGGCGAACCCAGCACTGGATCCGGATCGAACGTTTTTGGGATGGGGAATATCCGCACGTGCAGGCGACTCCCTTTCAGCCGATGCTCTGCCAGCAATGCGGTCACGCGCCGTGTGAGCCTGTTTGCCCAGTGTTTGCCACTCCCCACAGCCCGGCGGAAGACCTCAATTTGCAAGTGTATAACCGTTGTGTCGGCACGCGCTATTGCGCCAACAACTGCCCCTATCAGGTGCGTTCGTTTAACTGGCGCGATTACCACACCGTTCCCGAACTTGGAAATATGGTGAACGGGACGCTCGTCTTCCCGCTTCATAATCAACTCAACCCGGATGTAACCGTCCGCCGCCGCGGTGTGATGGAAAAATGCACGTTCTGCATTCAACGCATCCACAAGGCTCAAGATAAAGCCAAGTCTGAAGGGCGCGAGGTTGAAGACGGCGAGTTCACAACCGCTTGCGCGCAAGCCTGCCCGGCAAGCGCGATCACTTTTGGGCGTGTGGATCACCCGGAGAGCCTGGTCAGCCAGCTGGCTCATCAGGAACGCGGTGTGAAGCACCTCGAAGAACTCAATACCCTGCCGCGCGTGACCTACCTCAAGGAAGGTTAACTCATGACCGCTACTTCCAAATATTTATCCGGTGCGCATGAAGCGCACGACTCTCACCACGAAGAAGATCCGAAACAGTATTTGATGTACGATCCCAAGCCGCGCGGCGAGATGAACGCGATGGTGATGGAATCCATGCACACGACCTCGTGGAAGTTCTGGGCAGTGTTGGGCGTGCTGGCGTTTCTGGTTGTTACCTGTTTCTTCTTTGCCTGGGGATATATGATCAATGAAGGCTTGTATGTTGGCGGGGTGATGCGACCAGCCTATTGGGGCATCTTCCTCGTCAACACCGTGTTTTGGATCGGTATTAGCCATGCGGGAACCTTTATCTCCGCGATCCTGCGCGTGTTCAAGGCGGAGTTCCGCCGTCCGTTTACCCGCGCCGCCGAGCTAATGACCACCTTCGGCTTGATCCAGGCGGGCGCGAGCATCTTCATGCACATGGGTCGTGTGTGGCTTTCGTATTGGATGTTTCCCATCCCGAACGCGCGGCAGTTGTGGCCCAACTTTCACTCGCCCTTGATGTGGGATTTGCTCGCCATTTCCACCTATGTTCTTGGCAGTACGATGTACCTGTTCCTGCCGCTCATCCCTGATCTTGCCATGGCGCGCGATCGTTCCACCGGCTGGCGCAAGACGTTCTACAAAATCCTCGCGCTCGGTTTCCGCGGCACAGAGGGCGAGTGGCGGCATCTCACGGTCGCCATGAACTTCTTCGCCTTTGCCATCATCCCTGTGATGTTCTCTGTGCATACCATCGTGTCTTGGGACTTTGCCATGGCGATGCGCCCGGGCTGGTCTTCCAGCGTGTTCGGTCCGTATTTCGTGCTCGGCGCTTTGCATTCGGGTATGGGCGCGGTGGCGATGGTGCTGTTTGTGATGCGCGCCACCATGAAGCACATGGACTATTTCATCCGCAAAGAGCACTTCGACGCGCTCGGCAAGTTGATGCTGATGGTCACCTTCGCTTACACATACTTCTTCTTCAACGACTACATCGTGCAATGGTACGGCGGCGACAAGGCAACCGATGATCTTTTGCACTGGTTGGAAGAAGGTCCCATGGCATGGATGTTCATTCAGTTCGTGTTTTTCAACATCGTCATTCCGCCGCTGTTGCTGTGGAGTAAGAAAGTGCGTGAAACCCCCTGGTTGCTTGCCTTGATCGGTCTGATGATCAACGTTGGCATGTATTGGGAGCGTTATTTGATCATTCCGGTCATGCTCACCATCAACCGTATGCCGTTCACGTGGAAATTATTTGAACCGCGTCTCGAGATCTTCCTCACCATTGGAACATTCTCCATGTTCCTCCTGTTCTATATGATCGTTTCCCGCCTCATCCCTTTGATCCCGGTCTGGGAGGTGCAAGAAGGGCAGATGACTCACTCGCTTCGCAAAGTGGGTAAGGCGAAACTCCCAACGATCAGCGAATTCGAATAAACGGAGCGAACCATGTCTGAAGCAACTTTACTTGCTGTCTTCGAAGACCTAGACCCCGCCGCGAGCGCCATCGAAAAATTGCACGAGATGGGCGTGGGCGATGAAAACATCAATGTGATTTCCGGCGTGCCGGTGGCGCATAAAATTTTAGGGCGCCCGCATCCATGGACGAACGTATCAAAACTTTCGATGGGCGGCGCAGCGGCGGGCTTTCTGTTTGGCATCTTCCTCAATTTTGGAACGCCCCATCTCTATGGCATTCAAGTAGGCGGGCAGTACGTTACCCCGATTCCGCCTGGCGCAATTGTGACCTTCGAAATGACCATGCTGTTTGCGCTCCTTGCCACCTTCCTCGGCGTCTTTTTGGATAGTTACTTCCCGAATTATCGCCCGCTGGAATATGTCGACGAGGTGAGCGATGGAAAGATCGCCGTCTTCTTTCGGGTTGCGGAAGACGACGCCAAAAAATTTACCGACGCCATGAATACGCTCGGCGCTGAATCTGTCAAACCCGCGGAGGCGCGGCAACTATGAGACTTTTGAAACAACTATTCTGGGTTTTCCTCACCCTCGGTATCCTTTTCGGAATTCTCGAACTCTTCATGTTCGATATCATCAAGATCGACTGGGTCAGCTTCATGGAGATCCAGCCATCCTATCGCGCGATGGAAGACCCGCTTCCTCCGCCCAGTCAATCTGTTCCAATCGAAGGGGCGATCGTCATCCCCGGCATGGGCGCGCCCGAAAACCCCACCATAGCGGATGACGCCTCCCTGGCGCGCGGCGCGGAATTGTTCGCGATCAACTGCCAAATGTGTCACGGCGCGGATGGCGCCGGGAGCGGACCGGTTGCCCCATTTCTTATCCAATTCAAGCCTGCCGACCTGACCTCCGCTATTGCGCAATCCAAGAGCGACGGTTCGATGTTCCTGACCATCTCCAATGGCGTGGATGGACGCATGCCCGCTCTGAACGAAAACCTGACCGTGTCTGAGCGCTGGGATGTGGTTAACTTCCTGCGCACATTACAACCTGCAGAATAGGGATTTCGATTATGAATGATGTTAGAAAATTAATTTACACCACGATCATCGCCTTTCTTGCAACGCTGGTGGTCTGGATCACCGCCCTGTTGTTTTGGTCTTGCGGGTTTTCCTTCGAGTGCGCGCGCGCGAGCCAAATTGTGGAACGCACTCCGGTCCCCACCTTGATTCCCGCCAGCCATGTCGATTCTTCCATGGGCGGCGCGGCGGACGAGTTTGATAAATGCCAGGTCTCCGCGACTGAGTTGATCGGCGCGTGGGTTTCGGCAGGCGCCCCTGAAAGTGAAGCCTTTCCATTCACCGATATGAACGGGAAAGACTGCGAAGCGACGTATCGGGATATTCAACCGCTGTTTGTGGAAAACGGGCAATGGTATGCCAATGCGATTGGGTGTGTCTCGTGTCATAACTCGGCGCTCACAGCGCGTAGCGGCGGGTTGGACCTGTCCAGCTACGATGCCATGCAGTTGGGCTCACAGCGCGCGGATGCAACTGCCACCGGCAACAACATTTTTGGCAACGGCAATTGGGAAGACTCTACGTTGTTCGCGGTTTTGACAACGCAAGGCATGGTTCCCACCGGTCACTCGGCAGATGTTTCGCCAAATAATTTTGCGTTCTACGTCGGGTCTGCGGTGGAAGTTACCGCAACGCCAACGCCGTAATACGGATTTGAATAAAAAAATCTCCCGAGTACTCGGGAGATTTTTTTATTACCAGCGGAGAGGGCGGGATTCGAACCCGCGAACCTTTGTGGGTTACACGCTTTCCAAGCGTGCGCGCTAAGCCAGACTACGCGACCTCTCCATTGGGTGGAAGCGGGCAGATTATACCATGCGCAAACTAGTTGTCCAACGCTCCCTGGTTGATCCAATCGACGATGAGTTGCACTTGTGGGGGCGTCAACTTCGGTCCGCGTTTGGGCATTTCTTGTGTAATCAC